>WLWF01001117.1_pt1 | contig 23486 bp, 34 predicted proteins | sample 6718331 | NCBI WGS metagenome assembly WLWF01 (sample SAMN12718692, study PRJNA515312) | sponge metagenome | isolation source: marine sponge | host: Mycale hentscheli | place: New Zealand: South Island, Marlborough, Capsize Point | collected 2003-05-01
CAGTACTCACGATAAAGAATTTGCGATGGTTAAAGATGCTGGAGGTAACGTCACATTTATGACCCTAGAACAGCTAGTACCTTATGACCGCGAGAAAGGTCGAATGGTCAAGATTGCACAGCTGGAGCAAGAGCTACCTGAAGAGCCGTTGCCTGATCCAATTGTTCCTATTGAAGATATGCGATTGAATCTGAATGCAGCACAAGCAGATCAGATTGCAAAACGTCTACCAGGTGTGGGGTTTGCTACAGCTAAAAAGATTGTTGAATTACGTATGTCCTTGAGTGGTGAACGCTTCGCCAATCTCAAACAGCTTGAAAATATTCCACGAGTTAACTGGGACCAGCTAATTGAAGAGGACTTAATCTTTATTAGTTAAACTAGTATTACCAAAGAAAGTGTGGTAATGGCAATTAGTATTGAAGAGGCGTTATTAGCTAAGGCGCAATTAGATCAACAAAATCAAATGGGGATGGGCACTGCTGCTTTATTAGGTGGTGGTGCTGGTGCTTTAGTAGGAGCCACAGCTGGCACTGTTCCTTATGGGCTTGGTAAATTAAAAGATCGCTTGATGAAAGGCAAAGAGCTGGTATCTGGTCCTATGGACAGTATGCGTAAAGCAGTTCGTCCTGGGCCGCGTATGGCAGGTGGGTTTGTTGGTGCTCTGTTAGGTGGTGGATTAGGTGCAGCTGCACAACAAGCAGCAATGCAGAATTCACCCGCAGCAGTGCTACTAGCCAAACTGCAGACTGAAGGATCATTAAGTCCCTCCGAAACTCAGCAACTTCAATCTGTTCTTGCTGATACATACAGCAACATCACAGGAATTGCGTAATGGAACTAGACGATTATCTAAAGTCAAAAACTAGATTTCACTTAGGCTTCAATGCCGGTGCGCAAATTCCGGCTGGTGATCGCTCTCGCCTAGAAGAGGCAATGGCAAATATCCCAGATAATTATTGGTATGAACAAATTGCATATCACATTACACGCTGTGATATTGCATGGAAAGCAAGTGCAGCTATTCCAGATGATTACTTAGATCCGAATGGTCAAGGACAACTAAATCCATCACGACAAGAATATATTACAGGTGACGTAACTAGAATCATCGCTACAGTTGATCCACTAAAAGGTGATGAGTATTTTCGTGAAATTTATCTACGGGAAATTGATCGCTTAGCTGAAAGTTTGTACGTACCAAACTATAGACGTCCTGAAGTGCGTCGATATGCATTTGAACGTGCCGGTGCAGAATTTATCTTGGCAGTGCCTGGTCCAGCAGATACAGCAGTTGGAACAAGGATGATGCTCAGCACAAGTTGGTGTTAAGTGTAGAATAGTCTTAGGATTTAAACCATACAATTATGCATGCCGTAAATACACACGGTGCTCCTAAAATTACCATGAATAGTCAGGAAGCTGACTATCAAATGAAGCTTAAGCAAGCACAAGCTCAAGCAGATGGTAATCCTTATGTTGGAGGAGTACAGCCAGAAATCAGTACTGGTGAACCCATGCCTGACGAAAGGTTTGAAAAACCTGAGCCGCAAGCAGAGCAACAAACTGATATGGCTTCAGATGCTCTAGACAGAAAGCTTGCTATGTATCGAGACGCTGTCGGTAATTCAAATGATGGCAACAACGATCGTCAACAAACTACGAGGATTTGATAATGGCTAGAAGTAAAGTACAACAAAACTCAATTAACCTGGATCCTAATAGGGAACGGCTCTCAATGAATATGTCATTGACACCAGGTGATCCAACTACACAGATGAACAATCCCGATGTTCCTTTAAGTTTTGGCCAACAATTTAGTTCGATGCCACAAGGACCAGATGGGGTGTCTATCAATAAATTTACTTATCAAGATAAAGGATTAGTAAATGCCACACAATTAGGTTCAGTTGACCCCACAAGAATTGCTCGTTCACAAGTTCCTACAACAATGCCTCTTGGTCGTGGTTATCAAGGGAACACTCAATTTGGAGCTGTGAATACTCTGCAAGCTCCTGCTGACTATATGGCAGCAGTGGGCATCAACACAGGCCCTGGAATGGATGGTAAGCCACAGAGCGCGATGGGACTAACTGGTCAGCCAGCAATGATGCCAGATCCAATGGCAATGGTTCCTGGTAGTACTAAAACAACTATTGCCAAGAAAGGTAATTCAAAAAAAGGTAAGGCATAATGGCTTCCACATCTACTAATAAGCAACCGTTACTAGTCGATAATGTATTGCATTCAGTCGTTGACCTTAAAGGTGCAACTGTTGAACAAGCCACAGTTATTACAGTTGGTGGTTCGAACGGTGCAAAATTAATTGTTGATTGCACGTCTAATGACGGAGCAATCATCGGTGAAATTTATGCGTTAGCTCGTCAAACAACTACGGCATACACAATCAATTTGTACTTTGCGTCAAGAACAGACCAGTTGTCTCCAGACGACGCTTTATTTCTTGGCACTTTTAATGGTGGTACAACTGAGGGTATAAAAACCGTATATGGCGCATTGCCTTATGTTTTAAATCCTGTGCCGGGGGTAGGCTCAACAGATTCTGGAATTGTAATTGGAACTCAATTTCAAGCACTGTATATTCCCAAAGGCAAAGCACTGTGGGCTGCAGTGAAAAAACAAAGTGCAAATGACACAGGAGAAAATGCTCCACTGCTAGGAGCACATGGAGGATTCTATTAATGCCTAGAAAGCGAAATGAATTTGGTAAGCCAAGTAATTTTGCTTTTAAATCATTTTTACGATTAGACAAAGGAAAAGGTACAGGAGCAGTAGGTTATTATCCAGGTGATCGCCAGTTTGGCTCTACTGTTCTTAGATCAGTTATAGAGAAATGGAATCTCGATAGTGATTGGGTGAAATGGAGAAAAGGATTTGAAATATATAATAGAGCATCCTGGGAACGATTAAAGATTAAAAACACATCTTACAATCCATTTGCAGCACCTACTGAAACAAACAAACCATTTAAAAACGCATTAATAACATCAACCTTATTTAAAGGATTGCCATATGAAATTGACAATACATTTGTGGGCTATGAATATCCAACAGCAAATGCTGATACCAATACATATTATGTAGTCAAGAAGACACAAGAAAATAAATCGCTTGGGACCATTACTAGCATTTATAATAATCCTGAAATCTATTCTGAGAATAGATTAAATCACGAGGTTTATGTCAAAATAAATCCAGACTCTATAAATAAAAGTCTGTTAGTGCAGATGATTGGCGATCGTCTTGCTGATGGTCTACTGACACAAAATAATAGAACTGAAGCAACACTTAAAAAAGTACTTACATCAGAAGAGTTGCCAAGTGTTTACAATGGAAAAACTTTAAACAAAGTACTAGAGAATGTTGTAAAGTTTACACAAGAAAAAACTAGCATCAAAGTAAAAATTCCTGTATCAGATCTTACAGTTACAGCAAATAATGGGGAATTTATTCCTAACCAAGGTATTAACTATCAAGAAAAACAGGACCCGTCTCAATTAGACATACTAAACAATCCTGAATTGCTTGATGGGAAAGTAATTTATGTAGACAAATTTTTTATTGAAAAACAAATATCCAGTTTAGATGTAGCAGACTATTTAGATGACAGTGACCACTTTCAGTTAAAACTAAAGGAGACTGAAACAGGTCAAAGCTTAGTTGCTCTGGATCAGGGTGTAAATGCATTGCCTCCCTCAATGCTTGACTTAACAGAGTTACCATCAATATTTAGTACAACAAATGCGGAACTAACAATTGAAGGAGCGTATGTGTTTAAAAAAGCTGAGTACAAAAAATATTTTCCTGGAATTTATTTTGATGCGCAGTTTATTGCACAGAAAGTAGAAACAGTCTCATACTCAATCCTGCCATTCATAGTTAAAAAAAGTGATATAGTTGGTGGTAATTTTATTTTTGAGGCTATACCATATTTATCCGAAATAAATTTGTATCCAAGTTTAAATGATGGAACAACATTAGTATTTTCAGATAGTAGTTTTGCAAAAACATTTACTACAGAAACAAAATGGACTAATCTTGATACAGATGTAGATCCTTGGATGGATGATGTATTTACATTAGGAGCATCTCTAATGCCTGCAAATATGTATTCATGTAGTTGTCCAAATTTCTCACAATCGTTATTGAGTATGCCTCAATCAAATCAAAATGAGGGTACAAGAAAAACAAACAGACAGAATCGTTATCCATTGCCTACTGCTCAGAGTCAAGACGATTATTTGGCGTCTGGTCAATCAGTAGTGGCAGGTAAAGCAAGTAGTTGGGAATCTGAGTCTCATCGTCTAAGTTTTAAACTGTGCAAGCATACAATTGCCACACTGTTTAATGAAGACATTAAGGTTATAGAGCCAAATAAATATCCGACTGCAGAGGCTAGAGAAGGTTTTGAAGAGAAACTAGCTAAAGAGATACAGGAGACTTACGACAACTTTGACCGTTCTTATAGACGGACCGGCATCTCAATATCTGAAATTGTATTTACTTTATCTAAAGGTCTTAATTTAGATTCAACAAAGACTGCATATATGGTCTTCGAGAGCAAACAATAATAATATACGTTATCGTGAGAAATAAGAGTTGAATATAGATTACTATGTTTAAGTCAGAAGACTATCAACTGCCACTTGAAAAAGTATTAACTCTAAGAGTAATTACTGATGACATTGAGTCATGCAAAGATGTTGGGGTACTACAGAACAGTTTAAAAGATACCACTAAATTGCTAATGACATATCAACACATGCTTGGGAAAGTGTTACAGGATCAGATCCATTCAAATTTAGCGAAGATGTTTGACGAAGAAAGTAATTAACAGAACAGTTAAAATAAGAATATTAAGAAGATAGTCTAGGGCGTTTTCGATGAAGATTCAATTAAAGCACTCTAATGTATTAGACAGCGGTTTAGCAAAACAACCAACAGCTGTAAATATGCTTGACGGTGAAATTGCCGTTAATTTTAATGCAACTGACCCTGCAATATTTATTAAAAATAGTGATGGCAATATTGTAAGAATTGCTGGAAAAGATAACCTAGCATTTACTGGATATGAGGCATCAATTCAAGCCGCCTCTTCACCTCCAACAGGCTTAGAAGCAGGGAATCTGTATTTTGACACTGATGATAACAGGCTGTACTATTACTACAATGATGGTACTACTACTCAATGGGTAGATGCTAGTACTGAAAAATTTGATGTAACTATAATTCCAGATCCTACAAATCTTAGTCATCAAAGTGGGACCTTAGATGATCGCTATGTGAACTCCAATGGAGACACCATGTCAGGCAATCTTGTCCTGAATGCTGGTGTCAATATTAACTCTTCAGATATTTATTTAAACAACGGCAAGATTACTTTTGAAGGTGCAAGCGCAAATGCGCATGAGATTCGATTAACTGTTATTGAGCCTACTGCTGATAGGACCTTGTCGCTTCCTGACACTACGGGAACGATTGTATCAACGGGAGATGCCGGAACTGTTACAAGTTCAATGATTGCAGATGGCACCATTCAAAATATAGATGTAAGTAATTCTGCAGCAATAGCTTTGTCGAAACTTGCAACAGGTAGTTTGCCTAGTGGCATTACAGTTGCTAGTGCAAACATTACAAATGGAACAATTGTAGATGCAGATATTAATTCATCAGCATCAATAACACTAAGCAAGTTGGGTTCGGGAGCATTACCTTCGGGAGTAACAATTACATCATCAAGTATTGCTGGAGGTGTTGCACCAACGGATATAGCAGCAGGTGCATTGCCAAATAATGTAACGATTACGACATCTAACATTACCAATGGAACAATTATTGATGAAGATGTAAGCTCATCAGCAAAAATTCAAGTAAGTAAGTTAGCCGATGGTAGCTCTCGTCAGTTACTTCAAGTTGATGCTGCAGGATCTAATGTAGAGTGGACGTCAGATGTTGATATTCCCGGTACTTTAGATGTAGCCGGCAATTCAACTTTTGATGGTAACGCTACAGTTTCTGGAAATCTAATAGTTGATGGATCTACAGTTGCACTGAATGCAAACATTGTTACTGTCAAAGATACTAATATTCAACTTGGTGTGATTTCGTCACCAACTGATGTAAGTGCAGATGGTGGAGGCATAACACTAAAGGGAACTACCGATAAAACATTTAACTGGTTAAATAGTAGTGATTCCTGGACCTCCAGCGAAAATCTTGATCTTGCATCAGGGAAGGCTTATTACATTAATGGTGCTGAAGTCTTAAATCAAACTTCATTGGCTAGCGGAGTAACCGGTTCAAGCCTAACCAGCTTAGGCACTATTAACAGTGGTACATGGCAAGGCAATCAAATAACTGATGCATATTTAGCAACAATATCAACTGCGGGCAAAGTTGCGAATACAGCAACAACTGCCACAAATTTAAACTCTGCAAATGCAATTGTTGCTCGTGATGGCTCGGGAGATTTTATTGCAAGAAATATCACCGCTTCATTAATTGGTAATGCTGACAGTGCAGATAAATTATCAACCGCACGCACAATTAGTTTGACTGGAGACCTTACAGGTTCAGCAAGTTTTGACGGTACATCTAATATTTCAATAAATACATCAGCAATTTTTACAGGTACAACGAATCTCTCGTACATTACTGGTACAAGAACAATAACTTCTGACACAGGTACTAATGCCATATTGCCTTTGTTCAGTAATACCGATGCAGGATTAACAGGGGCGTCAGGAGGTGGAACTGTTAATTATTTAAGAGCTGACGGTACATGGGCAAGCCCCCCTGGCACAGCAACAAATCTGGGTTATGTCTTAGGTACCAGTACAATCACTTCAAGCACAGGGACTGGAGTAGCCCTCCCTTTATTTAGTTCGAGTAATTCTGGATTAGTGCAAGGATCTGGAGGAGGTACTACTAAGTTTTTACGAGCTGATGGAAGTTGGATTGATTTAGGCAGTAGCAGTACAAGTCTTGGCACAAACCCTCCAACAAACCCAGCACCTGGAGACTCATGGTTTGACACTGATGAAGGCCGTACATATATCTATTATCAAGATACAGACTCAAGTCAGTGGGTCGAAGCAAACCCTAGTTGGAATGGAGGTATCCCTGTTGGATCAGTTACTCCTAACTATTTGAGTATTGGTGGACCTAACTGGGATGCAAGTGGTAATTTAACTGCCTCTGGATCTATTACTGCTGCATCTGGTGTAATAACGGGCAAACTCGGCATCGGGAACACAGATCCTGATCAAATTTTGACAGTAGGAAACACGACTACCAACAACATTATTCGCATGAGAGCTGGTGCAACCAGCGTGAATGGTCTTGACTTTGGCGATGCTAATGATCCTGATATTGGCAGGATTCGTTATGCACACAGCGACGATTCAATGGCCTTTACTACAAATGCATCTGAGCGGATGCGCATCGATTCTAGCGGCCGCCTCGGCATCGGGACGACTAGTCCTAACAATCTTATCCACGTGAGTGGTAATAGCAACCCGCAAATCAGTGTATATGCACCTAATATCGGGACTAACAGCGCCGGTTTTTTCATTGGAAATGAAGGGCAGCGCAACTGGCAAGTCTGGGCAGATAGAAGCACAGATCAGTTTAGAATTGGCAATAACAGCAGAGCAAATGCAAATTTAGTAATCAAAGGATCCACGGGCGACGTCGGCATCGGGACGGATAGTCCGGTGGGAACGCTTGATATAATTAGTGCATCAGGAAGATACCTTTTCAGAAGTGATCAGGGCAGTATATGTCTTGATTCAGTCACTCAAGCAAACTCTGCTTTTGATGATCTTAGAATTCGCGCTTCAAACATTCTCTTCCAAGAAGGTGGCACCGAACGGATGCGTGTTGCTGCCGGCGGCAACGTTGGCATCGGGACGAGTAGTCCATCCAGTTTTGCTGGAGATTGCACTCTTGCTATAAGCAGCACTGGAGGAGCAAGAATAGGATTAAATGCTACAGGCAGAAATTATTACATTGGAGGAGATAGCGGATCTGATCGTTTAGAGATTGGACGTAGGATTTCAAGTAACTCTGCAGATAGTGCTGATCTCGTTTTGACAGCAACTGGCAAAGTCGGCATCGGGACGACTAGTCCGGCGGAGAAGTTGCAAGTTGACGGGACAATCCTGGCTGAAGTCATCAATTACGGCCCTAACCAAGACCAACCTTATCTAATTGCTGGGACGACAAATTATACAGGTGCTACTACAAATTTTGGCACCTATGGGATCCAGCATAGATTTAAAGTCAATTCTGGCGGTACAGGTCGAGTAACGATTGATACATCTAATGGAGAAGCCTTTTGTGTTAATAACACCGGCAAAGTCGGCATCGGTACTAGCTCGCCTACAGATAACTTAACCATTGCAAGTGGTTCTAATCAAATTGGATTAAGTACAGGCAATCAATCCCTTGATGGAACGTTAGACCTTGGTCATTTTGGAAACGGCGCATTTATTGGGACTGTTGCAGGAACTAATGCTGCAGCAAATGTCTTGCGATTAGGCGTGTCTGGCATAGAGAAAATGCGTATCGGTTCCGATGGAAACGTCGGCATCGGGTTGAGTAGTCCTACTGCTCCACTTCATGTTGGAACTGCAACCACTGCTGGATACTCAATCAGTATTAATCGTAATGGTGCCGCCAGATATCATCTTTACAACCAAGGTGGAATTGCTGAGTGGGTACTTGGACAGAACGCATCAAATGATCATAATTTTAAGATTACCAAGAAAGTCGGTGCTACAGAATTTAATTATTTAACAATATTAGCTTCAGGCGGCAACGTCGGTATCGGGACGGATAGTCCTAATCGGAAGCTTGTAATTGCTGGTTCTGGCGGAGCTAGTAATGTCGAATTGCGGTTAAATGCAAGCGATGGCGGAGCAAGACAGATTACTTTTGCCGGAACAGGCAGTACCACACATGGCATTAGATCGACAGGGACAAGTGGCAATAGTCTTACATTTACTAGCGGCTCATCTGAATATCTACGCATCGATTCCAGTGGCAACGTTGGCATCGGGACGAGTAGTCCTGGTAAAGCATTACATTTAAGTAATTCAAATCCGCAAATGCGTTTTACGGATACAGGTACAGGTGCTAATTTTGATATTAATGCAAACAGTAGTGCTGGCAACGTTGCTTTAAATGTAGATGCTGCCGCCGCCAGTTCGCAGAGCAGTTTTATTATTAATACTCGTAACAGCGAAAGATTTAGAATTGTTGGAACGTCAGGCAACGTAGGTATCGGGACGAGCGCTCCTGGCTATAAATTAACTGTTAATGGCACTTGTGCGGCTTCAAATCTTTACATCAACGATGATAGAAAATTAGCCTTGAATGTTAATGATGGTCACGGTAATACAAATATTTGCTTTAACGATATCTCTGGTGTAGGACAAAGAAACGGTTCATGCGCTCGAATAACGTCAACTACTGATAGCACTGCTGCAAACTTTCAGATCCAAGTTGGCAATAATTCCGTTGCCGGTTCCACTAATTCAAGAACAACAATCCTTACGCTTACTACAAGCGGTGCATCAATAAATGGGTCGCTTTCCAAAAGCTCGGGTTCATTCAAGATTGATCATCCCTTGCCTGAGTTAAGTGAAACTCACGATCTTGTTCACTCTTTCGTTGAAGCGCCTGATGCTTCCAATCTTTACGCAGGGATGGTAGACCTTGTTGATGGTACGGCAACAGTAAATATTGACACTGCGCACAGGATGACTGAAGGAACCTTCGAGGCACTTAATACTCTTCAGAGTTGGTCTAGCTCAAATGAATCGGGTTACAGCCCAGTTAAGTGCTCGGTTTCTGGGAATTTGTTAACTATTGAATGCCAAGACGCGACTAGCACAGACACTGTTTATTACGAAGTCCGTGGCGTCAGAAAAGATCCGCACATGTTGGCCGCTGAATGGACTGACTCGAATGGCCTAGTCATCGTAGAACCTGAGAAAATTGTCACGCCTGAAGCGTAACCAATACCTACCGGCATTCCGCCTCGGGGCAACTCGGGGCCTTGCCACTATAATCTTTTAATAACTTTCAGCTTTTACATTTAAATAAAGTATCGTCTATAATTAGATTGAATATATATATAATTTATATTATGTCTGACGCTTCTATTTCAATCACTTGGGAAATCGCTCAATTAGATCGCGAAACAAGTGATGGATTTGTATTTACTGCTCACTATAGAATTAATGCAAATAATGGTACTTATACAGCAGGTGCATATGGTTCATTAGGTTTTGAACGCCCTGAATCATTAATTCCTTTCTCTGAGCTTACTGAAGATCAAGTAATTGGTTGGGTCAAAGAAGCTCTAACTCAAGAAAAAGTCGAAGAAGTTGAAACTGCTTTAAAATCAAATATATCTGAGCAAGTAAATCCAACCAAAGCAAGTGGTATGCCTTGGTAACAACTGTAGCCAACACGAAGTTAGATATACTTGATACAGAGATTTAAGCTTCAGAATCTGAAGGAGTATATTAATGGCTGCCATACAGTTCCCAAATAATCCGAACACTGGTGATCTGTTTACCGCCAGTAATGGAATTCGTTACACCTATGATGGTGAGAAATGGAAAACACTTGGTACTTCTACCGTTGGCACAGAGGGTCAGTTCTTAGAAACGCCTACGTCACTAACAATTGACAAAGTAATTCCAGCGAATACGAATACTGGAGTTGTAGGCCCTATGGCAATAAGTGCAGGTGTTACTTTATCAATACCTGCCACATCAACTTTTAGAACACTTTTAGGTAAATCAGTTGGAATACCCACGAGTGGTGGAACATTCACGGGTCCAGTAAATTTAACTGATACTCTTACAGGAACTTTTGCATTTTTTTCAAACAACGTCGGCATCGGGACAAGTAGTCCAATAGCTAATTTACACATTCAATCCGATACCTCCAAAAAACTGCTTGTTAACAATAATGATTTCAATCAAATTAACAGTGCAGGAAGCAGCTTTGATATTGGATTTGGAGCTACATCAGGTGCTACCTACACAGATCTTAGAGCATTAACCAATGGTAGATCTAACTGGGGCGATTTAGTCCTGCAACGAGGTGGAGGAAACGTCGGTATCGGGAAGAGTTCTCCTATATCGACGCTGCACTTAAGAGCCGGTAACCCTACGATAACTCTTGAAGATGGCACAGGAGCACTCCAAAGTTCAATAAGTGGTGATGGCGGTGAGCTGGCCTATTCGATTGCTGGCTCTGAAAAGATGCGTATTACTTCCGGTGGCAACGTTGGCATCGGGACGAGCACTCCTACTGAAGAACTAGAAGTTGTAGGCACGGGGCCAACAGTTAAGATACGGTCAACTGCAAATAATACTCCAATCTTAGCTCTTGACAGTAATAGAGCTGCCAATGTAATTAACAGCCAGATTCTGGGGCAGTGGGATGGTACTTCAATCGCTGCGATTAGATTCCACAATGCTGATGATGCAGTTAATAAAGATAACGGAGATATAACTCTATTGACCGCATCTGCTGGCGCACTCGTTGAGCACATGAGGATACTAAACAACGGTAACGTCGGCATCGGGACGAGTAGTCCCGACGAGGCGCTAAGTATTGCTAAAAGTGGTAACTCTAGTATTAGGCTTGGCCAGGCCGGAGGTAATTACGCGTATCGCTTAAGGGCAAATGTCAATTCTTCTGTCAATGGCGGATTCCTTATTGAAGATGCAGTTACTGGCAGTGACCTTTACAAAGTTACTTCAGGAAGCTCTGGAATCCATCGGTTTTCTATCGACGCTAGTGAAAAGGTACGGATTGACTCAAGTGGTAACGTCGGCATCGGGACGAGCAGCCCAGATGTAAAACTACATGTTTATAGTTCCACTATTAGTCAGAGTTGGTCTGACAATGATGCTGATTTAATCAAATTAGAAGGCGCGGTTGAAGGTATAAATTTTGTTAATTCAACAACTGGATTCATTTCATTTTCCGACACAGACGCACGTGCCCGTGGTTTGATCGAGTATTTACACAGTTCGGACTCTATGCAGTTCGACACTGCTGGCTCTGAAAAGATGCGTATCGCTTCCAGCGGCAACGTCGGCATCGGGACGACTAGCCCTGACACACCACTTGAAGTTAGCAAGCAAGTCAGCGGAGAAATAGAACTCGCTCGATTCAGAATTAAAGGTCAAACTAACAATCCAATGCTTCGAGTTTTTGCGGATGAATCACAGAAGTTATTAACAATTGGCACTTCAGGCAGTGTAAGTGGATCTCAACTTGCTTTTGACACAAGTGGTGGTGAAGCGATTCGTATCCTTTCAACCGGCGGTATTACATTTAACGGTGACAGCGCAACAGCTAACGCACTAGACGATTACGAAGAAGGCATTTGGACTCCTTCGTATGGAGGTAGTACTACCAATCCAACCCTTACTTATGATATTCGAGGTGGTCGTTATGTTAAGGTTGGAAGAGTTGTCCATTGTGAAGGAAGACTAAGAACTGATGCTGCATCTGGTGGTAGTGGAAATCTACAAATAACTGGACTTCCATTCACACCAGCACCAGAATCCACGGTCAGAGCAGGTATTGATATTGGTGTTGCGTCAACATGGTCTACATACAGACCAACAGAAGGATTGGTTAAGAATAATAGTACAATTATTGATCTTTTTAGAGCAACCACAAATAGTTATGCAAATATAACTGTTGCTAATTTGGGTAATACTACAAATGACAATAACATTCAATTTTCAGTAACTTATATGGCGGCCGCATGATTGCAATTACATACAGAGTTCAGTAATCTATTGCCCGCAACGGCATGAAACTACGACCATTAAACCTGTCTCCCACAGTCGTGGGTTCCTAAAATGGCTTTTACCGAGCGCACCGAGTACAAAGAAGAGATTCTTCCAAACCAAGTGATCCAATTACGCACAGCAAGTGTTGTGCTAAAGGATGACGTAGAAGTTGGCCGTCAGTATCACCGCGAGGTTTTTTCTCCTGGTGACGATGTCACTGGAGCGCCTGCAGAAGTTCAAGCAATTGCTAGCGCACTTTGGACCGCTGATGTTATTTCTGCATATCAAGCATCTATCCCTGCAGAACCTGACCCTGAGTAACACCTACCGGCATTCCGCCCCGTTCTAACATAGGGTTTTGTTATTTGAATATGATTCATATCTATTAGAATAGAATTAGGAAAAATTATTCATAGCATCTAATTATGGCTTACGGGAAAATTAAAGCAGATACCTTGGTTTATGACAATAGTGGAAATGATGTAGATATATCTATTTCAACTATTCATCGTGCAGGTATTACAACACTTACGGATGCAGCTACTATTACACCTAATTTAAATGATTCAAATAATTTTAATCTTACTTTAGGAGGCAACAGGACAATTGCTAATCCTACTAATGTAAATGTTGGCCAGTCTGGCACAATCTTTATTTCTCAAGACGGTACTGGTAGTCGTACTGCAAGTTGGGGATCTAATTGGGATTGGGCAGGTGGCTCTGCACCAACACTTTCAACCGGAGCAAACCAAACGGATCGAGTTGATTATATTGTTCGAAATGCTTCATCTATTTTTGCAACAGCTACTTTGAATTACTCATAACTAGTTGCCAGGATATGAAAGACCTAATACTTCAAAAGCTTTTTTAGAATATATACGTCTGTCTTCATAGCCATTTGGCAAATACTTGCCATTCACTCGTTGGCCTACTTGATCAACGGGTGGTTTTATTTTGCAAAAATCATTCATATTATTTGCATACCACCAGTATCCGCTTATTGACCACGGATACTTTTCACTCGTATGCTTCTTACCTACTTCCATAATTTTTTCATCAAAAGGTCCATTCTTCTGTAGGTAGTCAGAAAACTTCTGATGCCAATATCTGCCTGTAACTTGAATCCAACCAGTGCCAGCAAACTTGACACCATCACCTGGATAAATATTATTTAAATCCTTTCTTCCTTGATAGTCTGAACCTGATGCAATCTCTACTGGATACCTAAGACCTGCCGACTCGTGACCACATTGACCTAAGAAATAAGCAATGCTTAAACGATCCATTTGATATAGGTCTACGCATCGTGCAAAGTCATCCATTAATACGTCAGGTAAACTTTCAGTACTGCAGTTCATAATAAGTCCCATCTGCACTTTGGTGATGGGCCACTGCTTTGTTTCTACCTTTTGATCTTTCAGTTGATCACGATACTGAAGTATCCATTCACAATTATTTTCTAGGGCATCTAACGGAATCAACTTATATAGTTTCTCGACAGCAAGTTGTTGATGTGCTTCACCTCCGTAATATTTAAAGAAGTTCTTGAAACTCTCTACGGATATCTGTGCCATAATGTCTACATATCTCTTCAGGTATTCTATCTACAATAGTAATACTTAGGGCTCTAATTATGACCGCAAAAGAACGCAAGCAGTTCTGGCAATCAGTAGAAAGTGGGGAGAATCCTCTTCTATCTGTAATGTCTGGATTGGTTGAAAAGTGGGGGATGCCTGCAATTATCATGGCACTAGGTGACGTAGCAGTAGTACTATCAGAAGATGCTATTGATGCTGATAATCTTACGCCTAATCAACGTGGATTGATTATGAGTTGTTGTGCTCAGGTGTCAAATCTTAGTGACCTTATGCATGCAGAGATGGATCACATTGCAGCCAACCAATGAGTGACGAAGAAAAGGCTAATTGGCTAAAGATTAAAGAAGCAATGGAAGAGAAAGGTACAACAGATAATTTCTTTTATAAACGTGCTTGTGCAATCGTTAGTGGTAAATCGGATCCTTTAGAACCGTTAAAATAATAGAAGGATTGTGTAGATATTATGGCAGCGTCTGCTCGCACTAAAGCTAAATCAAAAGCTAAGGCACACTTAGACAAAGATAAACTTAAGTGTAATAAACCAAAGAGTACAAAAGGTCATCCAACAAAATCCCATGTTGTCAAAGCCTGTAAAAATGGTAAAGAAAAAATTATCCGTTTTGGTCAACAGGGCGTAAAAGGTGCTGGTAAAAATCCTAAGTCTGCAAAAGATAAAGCTCGTAAGAAATCTTACTATGCTAGACACAATGCACAGGACAGTAAACCAGATATTTTCAGTGCACGTTATTGGTCACATAAGGTGAAATGGTAATGACTAAAGAATGTGGTGAAAGCATTGGTTACGTAATCTTTGATTGTGTTTGTCTAATGATGGGTGCCGCTTCATTGCGCGAAGCTCTAACAGTAGAAGAGGCAGAAGCAATAGCAGAAGCCGCTAAGCCAGTTCTTAGTGAATTAGAGCAATATATTGTTGTTATTTCATCAGAGACGTCAACTAAAACTGAGATTGCCACAGCAGTATTTAATATTATTTCTACAATTTATAGTGGTGGATGTATTGGCGAAGTCATTAGTGCATGGCTAGGCACTCTTTCATTAGGCGATGCAATTCTCTATGGTGCTACTGCATTAGGTACAATAATAGCAGCCGTTTGTACTGATGGTGCTGCAACAATCGGTCTTATTATTGTTGAACTAGCAACTACTGGTTGGTTAATTGACGACAGTATTAAATGTTCTGAGGCTTGCAAATTTTAATGGATTATCAAGGACGCAAAGCTCAAGCCAACCTAGGCAAACACGTTACCTATCATCAAGAGTGTTGCCCAAAAGCGACTCAAGATGTTTGTGAAAATACTAAAAATCGAGATTGGACAATTGACAACTTCGGTTATGGTCCAATGAACCCTGACTTCCCTAATGATGAGTTCTGGGAACAAAAGGCAGATATCTTTCATACATCAATAGAAGAAGCTAAGTCTGCACGTTGCGCTAACTGCGCTGCATTCGATCAGTCATGGAAAGTCATGTGCTGTATTGGCAAAGGTATTGGCACAGATGAAGAGCCCTACGTTGATCCACGTAAGGTCATCATGAAAGCCAACATTGGTTATTGTCAGCTATTTAAATTCAAATGTTCAGGTGAACGTACCTGTGATGCTTGGGTGCACGGAGGCCCAATCACTGATGAATGCTTACCTAAAAAAGAATATAATCAAGAGGGATCAGATGTAAGTAATGAAATGGGCGAAATAATTGAACAGTTACATGACGCATCTAATAAACATAAAAACCAAGCAGTTCGACTTACTTCATTGAAGGAGAATATGTAATGTCTCAACAAACTCGATCCAAAGCTAAATCCAAAGCAAAGTCTCGTGTTAATGAAGCTGGTAATTACACCAAACCTGGATTACGAAAAACTATTTTTAATAGAATTAAAGCAGGTAGTAAAGGAGGAAAGCCTGGACAGTGGTCTGCTCGCAAAGCACAAATGATGGCAAAGGAATATAAAGCCAAAGGTGGCGGGTATAAAGACTAATGGCTAAAGCAAAATCACAAAATTCTCTAGATAATTGGACTAAAGAAGATTGGGGTACTAAGTCAGGCAAGAATAGTACTCAAGGTAAAAAAGCAACCGGTGAACGATATCTTCCCAAAAAAGCTAGGGAAGCTTTGACTGATGAGGAGTACGCGAGAAGCACTGCTAAAAAACGTGCTGCTGCTCGTAAAGGTCAGCAGTTTAGTAAGCAACCTAAAGACGTTGCTAAGAAAACTTCTAAGCATCGCTCGTAATGTCAAAAGAAACTCGCAAGCAAGCAAAAGGTTTAGCCAAGGCATTTAAGAAAATGTCGCATGGCAAAAAAGGTGGCACTAAAGGTACGTTCACTGCTGCGGCAACAAAAGCTGGACATCCAGATACACCAGAAGGACGTAAGGCTTTTGCTAATCAAGTTTTAAATAATTCAGACGCATCAACTAAAATGAAGAAGAAGGCTACCTTCTACAAAAACATTATCAGTAAAGACTAATGCCAGGACAAATGAAACCTGATTTCCTTGATATTGATGGAGATGGGGATAAACAAGAATCTATGAAAGAAGCATCACAAGAACCTGATGCTCAAGATTTTAAAGATAAAAAGATGCGTAAAGTAATGCAGCGAGGCAAGTGATGGCTGGTGCAATTACAATTACAGGACTGCATTCATTTAAAGATCAATCAGGAGATTTATCTTTCATAAGTCCTAAAACAACTGATCGTCCTGTTAATTATTTCAATGTTCCCAGATGGTGGTGGAACGGAGATAACACGATCTATGAAAGCTGCGTTCGCGTTGACAACAGTGACAATAGTCAATCGATTTACATCTCTGTTTCAGATTGCAGTCCGCATTTAAAAGTCGAATGGGATGGAACGAACTATACGTTTGACAGTGATGACAAACGAAAATATGTAAATCGAATCTTTGTGACCTCAGATGCTGCTTTAAAAGTAGGAACTGACTACAGAGTACCTCTGCGTGGTGCAGCAATTACTGCAGTTAGCTAGTGAGTAAAACTCTGTATCTGCATCGAACAGGAGATAACACCTGTGTTTCTCACGATGGCTATATACAAATGGGAGCCATGTGCCATTCAGTAGAGCGGCATATCGAATTAAATCCAACGATCACTTGGGTTGAGACCCATTGGATTCCAGACATTTTTATGCACCGCTACAAACGTGCAACCTTTCAAGCACACGAACGAGTGTCTGGTGGAAAGAGCAGCGTCGAATCCAGGCCAAGGGATTTTCCTGACGAAGGTGCTTCTAGAGGACTGCTGAGCGGCAAACCATCTCAGTGATTAAGTACATAGTTAAGTACATTTAAAATTTTGACGACTTAAAAGCCAGTCATAAAGCTAGTTTATAAAGAATTGTCACTACCTTGGGGTAGTAGGGGTCGTGGGTTCAAATCCCGCCGCTCCGATTGAGTCACCGACTTAAACACCAGTCATACCAGGGGATCCGCAAGGGTCCCTTTTTTATTGGTTCACCTATGTTCCGGTCTATTCCGGCACCAAAACCAGGGATTTAAGACGGTTTTTAAGTACACAGGATCAGTGAGTTTGGGGCATACTCGGATCAGCCGAGAAGTCAGTGATGGACAGAAATTGGGTCGCGTTCCTCAATAAGAAGCTGGACCGTTGCACCATCAAAACCCTGCCTGATCGACAGGCTGTGTACTTAGTCGCCACACTGCCTTGCAAAACGGAGCCGAGCAAGCGTAAGCAGCAGCAAATTCCGACAGGTCTAAGAGCCAGAGATTTAAGTACACCTGATAAGGCCAAAGAGCTGGCGTTCCGCTTGGACGAGGAGCTTTCGATGGGCACTTTCAGCTGGAGCAACTGGAGCAAAGAGAAGATCACTGCAAAAAAAAGCAGTGCTCCACGTGATTCGATCTTGTTCTCAGAGCTGTGGGAGGGGATCGAGGCACGCTTCGATGCTCATTACCCAGACGAGCCCAAGACAGGCGCGGGCATCTACACCGCTAAGTACAAACCGACGATCAGCCTGTTCAAAAAGTTCTATGGGGCTGCTGATCTAGAGGCGATCTGCCAGGTGATTAAGGACATCGAGTCACCGAGCAGTCGGGAAAACTTCGGTTCGATCATTTCAGTCACCCTTGATCACATGGGACTGAAGTGGGATAAGCAGCCACTGTTCGACGCGAAGAAGGGCTACACAATTTCTCAGCTCACTGAGCGGGACATTCCTAGCGATGAGGAACTGCTGGCGATCTGGAGCAGCATCGAAGATCCACGCTGGAAATGGGTGCATGGCATGAGCATGGCCTTTGGCACCAGGCCCAGCGAATTACTGAGCGTCGAGTTCGAGGATGACGTAATCAATCTGATGACTTACAAAACCAAGGGCAAGCCTTACTCGCGTGAAGCTTGGGCGTTGCCAGAAGAATGGATCAAGGAGCTGAACTTGTGTGAGATACACAAGCCCACCTGCCACCGTTTGAACGTCTCCAGGCAGTACTCCGATTACATGGAACGTAACAATCTCAAGCACAGGCCGCTGTACAACTTGCGTCATGCCTATGCGATTCGATCGCTAGTGCAGGGGATAGAGATCAGCACTGCTGCAAGGCTGATGGGTCACTCAGAAACGACACATAGAAAGCACTACCACATGTGGATCAACAAGAAAAACATGCGTGCACTGAGGGAAAAGCAGCGCGACAAGTTCAAACGCGCTTGAGGTACTGACTCATCACCTTGCTCCGGTGAAACTTGTAACGAGCACGTTTGATGGTGCCGACATTGCGGATGCAATCACCAGCGATGGTGCCCTCTGCCATCAAGTTGCGCAAGTGCCGATCCGTGCAACCAAGCATGGAACAAGTGTCTTTAGTGTCCAACCACTCCGCTTGTTCTTCTGAGTTGAGACGACGAAGCACACTGTCTAGTTTGGTATCGAGGCTACGAATCGCCAAAAACAATTGCTGCTCTGTTGAGAATTCCATGATCTATATATGCATCTGCGCTTACTCAGCATAGAGCTAATAGAGAAAAGCCGCAAAAGCTACACTAACTACGCTGGCTCCTATATACTGTTTATAAATAATAGGTATATAGGAGCTACGTAGTATTAACGATATAGGTATATAGAAAGCCTGTAGCTTGCGTAGCAAAGTAGTTAGAATAAAGTTAACTTAAATATATAACCATGGGTATTATTGAGTCTCCAATTTTTTGGATCATCATTGCTGCTTCTAGTGAAATCATTGCACTGACTCCTTTGAAGTCAAACTCTGTTGTGCAGCTTGTGCTTTCTGCAATCAATGCAATTAAGCCTACAAAAAAGGTTTAAGTAACATACCAGCAGACGGGAAATGGATATACCAGTTTAATAGCCGAAGTCCATTGGAAACTATTCGACGAAAAATACAAACAAAAAAATTTTATACAACTCTTCCGCATAAGATCGATAAAGCGGTGGAGGATTTTAAGCAGGCGACACCTGAGCCCAATCCTGAGCTGGATTGGGAATTTGAGGAGGTTAGGGATTTTGGCCAGACTGGCTGGACAATTTCGTATAGTTACAGATCAAATGAAGACGATTAATAATCTCCAAAGTCACAATCATCATCTTCATATCCATAATCAATAAAGATTTCTGAACCAGCAACAATATCTTTAGTGGCGTAGTGCCGCATAACTTCATTGACAGTGTCTAGCTCATAAGCAGCGTTATTATCGGACGAATGGTTGTACAAAGCTGCAAAGCCAAATCCCAGTACAACGTCATTTGCACCTGGATTATCACATGAGTCATAGGTATAACGAACAATTACATCGGCTTTTTTCTTAAGTTCATTGTACGAAAAAGTGCAGTAAGGTGATTCTTGCAATACATCATGCTTAGCAATATCTTTATGAGCATATACTCCCCAACGGTGAACATCAGAACTTGCAATAACTAAGTTCGGATTCAAATAAAGCTCTGTAAGTTCTAAGTTCATATATGAATTAAATCTATTATGAGTCTACAAGTGTAGTGAAATAAATGTGAGATACAATAGGTAAAAAGGCTAGTACGTATGTGGTTATGGTTGAGTCAATTGTAAGTGCAGTTTTAGCCGTAGTGACTGGAGGTTTTATTTTGACCTCTAGGATTAATAGTAAAATTGATTCTGTTGATAAGCGTATTGACGAAGTAGAGCTATGCCTGGCACGGTCATACATATCTAAAGAAGATTTCGCAACAACTTTGGAACGAGTAGAGACACATATGATCCGCATTGAAGATAAGTTAGATGAACTTGTGTTAACTCAAACCAGGACTCGTTGATACTTAAATACACATAAGGAACGCAGTTCCGTTACATTCGTAGTAAGTTCCTTAAATAAGAACGAATGGGTATTGCTGAAGACTGGTCGGACCTTCTGTTTGACCTCACTTGTTTATCAAAACAAAGTGCCAAGCGCAGATTTAAAAAATCAATTAAATATGGTTGGGGAGGGCTTTGCGGATACTGCAGATGCAATCGAGCAACCACACTGGATCATATTAAACCAAAGTCAAAAGGCGGAGATAGCTTACGAAGTAATCTTTTGCCGTGTTGCTTAAAATGTAATCACTCAAAAGGTACTGAGCCTTGGTTAGTATGGTTTAAACGCCAATCGTTCTATAACGAAGTAGCCCAAGAATTAATCGAAGAATGGATTACAAACAAGAGATTTATTGAGGAAGAACTAGATGACCAACCAACTTACCATCGAACAACGGTTTGCTCTCACACGAGCAAGATACGAAGTAACTCGAATGAGCAGACCTGCTCTGGAAAAAACGGCCTTACGCCTGCTTAAGTCACGAATGGAGCAGAAGAACGGTGTGCAGCAAACACTGATGGCAAGTGGCATCATTTTTAAAATTGATGAACAGCAAGCAGGTATGCCAGAAATTATTTCAGAAGAAACATTCTGTGAACTCTTAGAGCTATCTGTTGATAACTCAGAAGAGATGCCAACAGACATTATGGATGAAGGTTGGGAGGATGATGATCTAGAAGATGATGGCCTGCAATTTGTTTAATTGAGCTAGACTTTATTCAGTTAATTAATATCAATGGAATATATTATTGGACCAGTATTGACATTGTTGCTTGCAATGAAATTTACTGACTATAGACAAAAAAATATCGAGAATAAACTAGGTGCAATGCAAGAAAAGGTAGCCCTTGTAGAGAAAACAATGGATCAAAGAGAGACTGAGCTGCCTAAAAAACTTGTAGCAACAATGGTTCCACTTGCAAAAGCTGTAAAAGTATTAAACCAGCAAGTAGGCATACAGTGAAGAAAGTCAAGCTTTTAAAGTACTTTAGAAAGTTCACTAATAATCCTCATCACTTAGCTGCTATATCAATGCTTCAGGCGGAACTCCCCGATTATCTGTTGAGTAGGGAAGCTGACTGGATAGTATGCTTTGAAGCTGAAGAAGAATGTAAAGAAGGGTTTCCAAAGTATAATAGATAAGTATTAGTAGGAATCTATAGTGGTTGATAGAAGACGTTTACGTGCAGGTGATACATATACGGCAGAGAGACGGGGACCTGCACTAGCAAAACAACGTGCAGCACAATATAGATTCAATCAAAGTCGTGAACCATTTAGAACAGAGCAATCACCAGGTACAGGTGGATTTGGTTCTGGACTTCAAACGCAAATTATGCGTAATCAAGAAGCTTCATACGACAAGGCAAGGTCTGAATCATATCGACCTGAGACATTTAGATATAACAATCCTAAAGCTAATAATATTGAGTCACAGCGAAAAGAAATTCAACAGAACATGACTAGCAATGAAGACAATGAATACTTCAAAGTAAGAAGTAATATGAGTCGTGGAGGGAATACATTGCAAAAAGGGGTTAGCAATTTGAGTGATGCAAACTATAGGCCAATAGCAAATGCAGATGGCTCTGAAGATAGAAATATGGTTTATTCAGATGGATCTGATGATTATGCGTATAAATATGAAACTGATGCTAAAGGAAAACGTCGATATCCTTCGTAGTATTGCTAGGCAACTTGCTTGATCTTTTGCAAGCGACTAAACCCTTGCTTGGCAATATCCATTGCATCATCTACGTCACCACCTTCCAGTAGATCATAGACAGTAGCTCTAAATATATCTCCAACATCACCAATTCCAGCAGCAGCAAACCCATCAGCGGTTGCTTCTGCTAACGCTTGAACTTGATCAGCTCCTGAAACACGATCACCGATACCAAAGTCAAGCTGTAGGGGACGACCAGTCATTTTGTTATACATAACATTACCGTTATGCCTATCTTCTAATCGAACTCCTTTGAGTGCCATCTGACCAAGCTGTTGATTCACACGCACAGCATCTCTGCCTTCTGGGAAACCACGATATCTTTTACCGTGTGTTTCAAAGTTTGGGCGGACATCAGCCATTTCAATACGGTTACCGATACCGCCACGGAATGTTTCTACACCAGCAATACGTGGAGCCATACCCATCTCTGCTGCTATTGCTTGTAGATTAGCTTCATCAATAACCTTAGGTTGATCTCCGGGCAATCCAAACTTACCTTGATCTTGATAAGACATTTGCTTGATTACATTGCCTGGTAGATCAGAGGCATACACGACAGCATTACCGCCTTCACCAATAGGTTTAGATCTATTTCTAGATAATTTACCTTCACGCAAGTATTCATTAACTAAAGCACCAGCTTTACGCATCTATCTATTACATAGTCTCTATCTATTGTATTCAAAACATAAAAAAAGAGCCTCCAGTTAGGAGGCCCTTGTTTGTTATTTATCAGAAGCGGTAGGTAGCACCAACCTTGGTACCCAGTGAGAGGGTATCCACGTCAAACTCTTGGTCTTCGGTAAGGAATGCGACTTCCCCGTAGAGTTCGAAAGATTCTGAGACATCGGCAACAACACCAAATTTACCAGACACTTCAGTAGTCAAGTCTTCATCTTCAATAGAGATGAAAGCAGGACCTGCCTGTACATATAGGCTAACAGTTTCGCTAGCTTCA
>WLWF01001121.1_pt1 | contig 23463 bp, 33 predicted proteins | sample 6718331 | NCBI WGS metagenome assembly WLWF01 (sample SAMN12718692, study PRJNA515312) | sponge metagenome | isolation source: marine sponge | host: Mycale hentscheli | place: New Zealand: South Island, Marlborough, Capsize Point | collected 2003-05-01
AACATTTTCAACTAAATTTTCATTATGTATAACAAGTGTAATAGTAGTTATAATAATTATACTTAATATATTTTGAAATATAGACATATCTTTAATATTCATAAAATACATCATCTTAAATGATTCAATTAGTCCATTAACACTGTTATTAATCATAATCTATTTAATAAATTTAATTTTAAATAGATTATACAAATTATTTTTTATATTTTTTTAAAATTTTTTTTAGAGAGTCTTTTTTGCTATTATAATTTAATTTAGCATACATATTATAAAGACCAGTTGATATTTCATCTGGATGATCAATTGGTAAACTTCTAATAATTTTTTCATAATTATTAATAAAATTTTGAAGTATTTCACTCCAAAACATTTCAATTACTTCAGAATATATATCTTTATTAAGAGTTCTAACAATCGCAACTTCAATAGTTCTATATTTAATTATATCATTATATTTTTGTAAATCAGCATGTTTTTCTGTAATACCAGGCTCATGACATAAAGGTTTATTATCTAATATACTTTGCAAAATTAGTAATATACTTTTAATATTTAAACAACTAGTCCAGCCCTCACCTCTCCATGTATTTAACATTGATAAACAGACTTTTTCATTTTTATAAAGATTAGGATGAAAACGAGTTTTGCCGTCATTTGTTAAATAAGATACTTTTGGCGGCGAATATGGATAATCATTTGGAAATTTAAATTTAAATAAAAAATTTCCATATTCATAAGGAGTATCAGGTGGACCAATAATTAATGCATAACCAGTTAATATGTCAGTTTCATCATGAATATAGTAAATACCATCTTTAGAAATATCTCCTTTAATAACTTGTTTAATATCTTTTATTAAACGAATTTTAGTTTCATTACTAATAGTATGGTAAGACATATATGTTACAATAATAATATATTTTTAAATTAAAACAAAAAAATTGACATAAAAATATTGTAGAATATTATTACAGTTAATATGTCCAATATATCCATATTATTTGATGAATATTTAAAACGAAATATATGCGAAAAAGGTGAGGAATATACTCATACTCGTATGCCAAATCAAAAATTTAAAATTACAGGTGGATCATATTCAATAAAAAATCAAGAAGAATTTTTAAAAAATTATTATAAACATGTATTTATAGATGGTAACAGTGAGCATTTGACTGAAAAACAATTAATAGAAAAAGCCCCTTTAGCTATAGATATTGATATGCGATATGATACAAATATTACAGAACGACAACACGATGAAGATGATGTTAGAGATCTAATACATTTATATGCAACAACAATTAGTAATTGTTGTGTTATAAATAATAAACACAAAATGGAAGTTTTTGTAATGGAAAAATCAGAAGTAAATAGATTAAAAGAAAAAACAAAAGATGGTATTCATATAATATTTGGAATAAGTATGCATCGTGCAGGACATATTTTAATAAGAGAAGAAGTATTAAAAGATATAAAAAACTTATGGCAACATTTACCATTAATAAATTCAGGTGAGGATTTAATAGACGAAGGAATAACTCGAGCACATGTACCTTGGCAATTATATGGGTCAAAAAAACCTGATCATAAAGCATATTTTATTAAATATCATTATGAATTAGAATGGAGTAGTGAGGATCGAAAGTGGATATGGCAAATAAATGATATAGAAAAATTTAATACAAAAAAATATTTACCAAAATTATCAGTACGATATACAAAACATCCAGAAGTAGATTTTCAAGATAAAATAAAAGATAAAATTGAAGATTATAAATTAAATATTAATAAGAAACAACGGCGGATGCCTAATAAAATTACTATTAAACAGTCAAAAGGAATTGATTTAAATGATATAACAAATACTCAAAAATTAGATGACTTAGTAAATGAAATGTTAGAAAAAATCGAAGAAAAACCAAATGATTATGAATTAAAAGAAACCCATCAATTTGTTATGATTCTCCCAGAAAAATATTGGGGTCCAGGTTCATATGATAGATGGATTAGAGTAGGATGGGCTTTAAAAAATACAAGTACAAAACTATTACCTTGTTGGTTAAAATTTTCAAGTCAATCAAAAGAATTTCATTTTAATGATATTGCAAAGATAGTTGATATGTGGAATAAATTTGATTATGATAACCCAGATGGATTAACCGCGAGATCAATTATGTATTGGGCGAAAAATGATAATATTATTCAATATAAAAAGCCGCTTTTATTAGCGGCTTTTTTGTGCGTGTAGGTAAATCACATCCACATATCAATATTATGCTTAATCATTGACTGCTTCCACCTTCTTTCTGATTCTGCTTTTTGTTGATCGTAAGCGGCTTTCTGCTCATCAGTCATGTCCTGCTCTGCCCACGCCTTGACCCAATCGCCATCAGAGTTTTGCTCTGCGCCATTACGCATAACAACCTTATAATCCCCAGAGGAATCGGGCCTAGATGCCTCCAATACAGGATCAATCCCTAATGCTTCATAAACGCTTTCGTTCCACACTTTTGGGAATGAAACATTTGGGTTGTCTCGTTTTATTTCACTTTTTGTCTTAACGTCACCCGTTGATTTGATGCGATACTCGGACACGGCTTATTCTCCTATATGGTAATAGAGGCCATTTTATGCGGGGTTGAAATGTTAGCAAGTCCTGTTATTGAATCTAATTCGGTCAAAGTGTTCGACCCGTTCCAACCCCATAGTTTAAGAGTCCCGCCGTTGACAAATGAAACAAGATATTCTGTTTCTGAATCCCAAACTAAGGATGGGTTAGAACTGCCCGGATTAACATCTTCTACCAGACCGCTCATTGCCGAATTATAAACCCTGAGATAATTCTGCGGAGAATTGCTATTCCCTCCTGTTGCAACATAATTTTGGTTAGGGGCAATTGCTACGCCTTGTGGGGCCGTGCCTATAATTTGCTCGGTTCCACCAGTAATTACATTTGTTGAGCTTATATTCATGCGGCCAGTGGCTGTTTTTGGATGAGTTGTTGCGTCTTTTCCAACATATACAGCAAAGGTTCCATCTTCACTGATGTCTACATTTGCAACCTCTTCCGTTCTTGTTACAAAACTGCTATCCAAGGAAAAATCAGAGGGGGTAAACGTGTGAGCACCCATAGACGCGGCGCTTCCTTTGTTAAAAACCACAATTCCAACATCTTTGGTCTTGGCAATCGCAATTGCATTAATTCTTTCGGAAATACCAAAAGTTGCCGATCCCGTTATATTGCTTAACGTGCCGTCTGTTGCTTGATCAAACCTAAAGATTTGATTTGATAGGCTTCCAGAGGTAAACAATTTAGACCCATCTGAGCTATATGCACAACCATAACTTGCTCGCACGCTACTTTCCTGATCATCTAGCTCTGTCAAAGTATCGTTTGAGTAATCTATAATGGAAACTCCTTGGTTTGTGGTTACCGCCAAGATGTTTCCATAAGTATCTGGGTCTGGGTTAAATGCTACCTGTCTTGCGGCGGTTGGTCCGTCAGCCGCATGAGCCCTAATTTTGTCCAATAAAACAAGCTCATCACCGGAAAGCTCATATAAACACAACTTATTAAGGTCTGCCGTGGAGTCCCTATTATGCGGTATTGCAAAAAGCGTTCTAGCCCCGCCGACACCAGCCGCCGCCGCAATAATCGCTCTTGTTAAATTACTCATTAGCCCATCGCCTGCCCAGCGGTAAATCCGTAATAGGTTGTGCCGCCATCAATAGTCAGGAATACAAACACGTCTACGCCGTTGTTTGTAGTCGTGAGGGTAGGTGCTGTAGCCGCCGCCCAATCAACGCTGGCAGGCCATGTAATCGTCCGGGCTGTACTGTCTTGAATTACTTTCAACACAAAAGCAGATGATCTTCCCGACGCGGCGGGGTTGCTGAAGGTATAAGTCACATTTTCTGTGAGATCATGCTCAAACACGTTGCCGTCGCGAAGGTTTATTGTTGCCGCATTTGAACTGGACGTAACGCTGGTGACTTCATCTATTGTGCCGTTATCGAAGCTCACTACGCCATTAGCATCTGCCGTTACAGCCTTGCTGGCCTCTGTTAGTCCCAGCGTGGTGATGTCGAGATAGTTAATTTCTGTAGCCGTAGCTGTCACACCATCTAGGATGTTTAGCTCTGCCGCAGTAGATGTAACCGCTGTTCCATTAATGACTAGCTGATCGGACCCATCCAAATACACCGACTTGTCCGCCGGGTAGTTGATAAACACTTCCTTGGTGCCCGACTGTAAATCAACAGCCGAGCCGCTGTTGGAGCTAGCAAGCACAGTGGTTCGTGCCAGCGTAGTCCCGCTCGCCGTAAAGGTGCCAAGGCCGACCTCAAAGTCACTGTTGGCGTCATCGACAATGGCGTAGTAAGTGGTGTCACCGTCAGACAGGGCTGAAGTGAACGTAATAAAATTAGGTTCAGCCCCGGCAAGCGTAATCGTGCCCGTGCCTGTCGTGGTGGTGGTTTCTTTTACGCGATCAGCAACGACCAAGGCCATGATTAAGCAATCCGAATGATAGCGTTAGAGGCGTCCGGGGTTGGGAAGACGATGGTAAAGTCGCCTGCACTAGAAGACTTATCAGCGCCAAAGTCCAAGACAACAACCGTATCCGTGGTGCCCGTGCCACCAGCAGTTGTCGTGTTGTAAATTAAAGCACCACGCGCCGTCAAAGTACTGCTGGAGAACGTAAGGTCGGCAAAGTCAGTCAGTGCAGTTGTTCCTGACGTGGTAGGAGTAACATTGGTCAGCGTGCCGCCACCCGCAGAATACCCTGTTCCGCTGACCTCGTTGGTCGCGGTGTAATCGGTGGTAGACGCATCAAAGCTCGCGCTATTGGTGTACATTGCCAGCTTGAACGTATCTCCGCTGGATGCCGTAAAGTTGTGTGAGCCTACAAGCAATTCCTGCTTGAATGACGTACACATGTAGTTTCCGCTAAAAGCCATATCAAAGTCTCCTGATAAGTTCGGCTAGGTCTTTTTGCCCCGCATCACACAGGGCGTTGTAAACAGTGGTTCGGTCGCTTTTTATAGCTTCCTTCATGTAGTGGACAAGGAGCTTTCTAATGTCAGCTCTAAATGCCTCGGCTTGCGCTCGCACTTCTGGCGCCGCGCTTTCGGCGATGTGAACAATCTTGTCCAAGCACCTTTCGGCGACTTCCTCGGGAGTAAACCCCCTATTAGACGTTGTTTCTACAAACACGTTACCAACAGTGGCGTCAATCATGCTCTAGGCTTCCTTACCTCTCCGCCGCGATAGCTGTCTGTAGTGCTGTATCCCTCGCCCAATTCCTCCAACTTGGCTAAAGCCTCCATGTACCGCTGGGCATACAACTGCATCAAATCGGGGTCGCCCTTCAAGTAGGTGTACGCCTCAACAAGACAGCCATAAAGCAGTGTGGACTCTGCGTTGGTGCCGAGCCAGCTAGCGCCGTCCGTGGATGTGGTTATTGATGTGGGCTTGTGAAAATAGTGCAGTTCCGCGGTATATGCGGCGTCTGGGGTGGGGCCAAGGATAAATGCAGTGCGGCTAAAAATGCCGTAATACTTGGGTGCGCCAGTTGTTCCGGCTACTGGGTACGCCTGCCGAATAAAGTTGACATCCTTAAAAATCAGGTAGTCATATCCGGAATTATCAATCGCTAATGAATACGGCGTCAAAAAATCCGATGGCATCACCAAGTACTGACTGCCTGCGGCGACAGAACCCTCCACGTTCTTGCGGAAATCGGGCAACTGCACCGTCTTGAGGATCTTGTCTTCTGCCTGCTGGATGATTGTTGACAGGTTATTGACAAAGCTGGTCTCGCTGGACTCTACATAGTCCTGTATGGCCTGCTTGAGGGTGGTAAAGGTGAATGCCATCAGGAGGTCTCTACTGTTACGCGCCCAACCACACCTGCCATGTCAAGGCCCACAGTGCGGCTCCCAAGAGCTGTATTGCCACCACCAACGGGATCAAAGGCAGACAAAGCGCGGCTTTCGTCAAGTGAATTGTCAGGTCTAGGGAATCTAAGAGCTTGTGGATCGCTCGCATTAACATCTCCTAATTTAAGCTGAGGCTGGTCCTGATCTACCACATCACGGCCAACTAATAGGCCGTTCCATCGACCGTCCTCAATTTGACGGACAAGGTCGCGCAGTGGGTAACGGAATCCAGTCCGGTCACAAAAGCCGAAAGCACGTTCGCCCTTAGCATAGCTACTCATAGGTTGTTGTAGCCTCCCGGCGCCATATACAGAGCCGCCTTTTCGCGAGATGCATCAGCCGCAAGATTCCACTGCTCTTCGTAAACTTGCTTGAGGGCAGGAGCTATGCTCATTGACTCCGGTTTCTTGCTGGCTATCTGATACGCCAAGCCTGCAACAAGGCAGGGCAGATAACGAGCAGGCACATCCATGTTGTTAGATGCCGGCTTGCCGCTATCCTCAATACGGTCTAGGTAGTAGTACGCGAACGTATAGCTAGTCGTTGCGTCCGGCACAGGCCAGAAATGCACGGTAATACCAGTAGGCTTGCGCTCGACGTAGTACTGAAGCGGTCGTCCTTGGGTTAGCTTGTTGGTCTGGTGCGCATATTGACTGACCGAGATCCTCTGCATGGTCAGGTCAGACTGCTTAGATGTGTTACCTGCGTCAGTGCGCAGAAGCCCCTCAATTATGTCTAGCTTTTCAGATGTAAGGTCGTATGACGACGTTCCTGCGACAAGAGCCACCGTGGCGTCTCGTACCGTCCAGAGGTTAAGGCCGCGATTTTGCCACTCAAGCATAAGCAGATCAATGCTCCGACGAGCAGTTTTGTAGTCATATCCACTGCGCAGTTCGGAGCCAGCACGCTCAAACGCCTCTTCCATTATATCTGACAAGTCCAGAGTAAAACTTGTTGTCCCGCTAGTCGCCATCTAAACAACCACCCCTCTGGTCTTTCCGCGCATGGCAATGCCATTCCTGCACTTTGCCTTGGGAATCCTGCCCCCATGCGACATTCTTTTTCGTTTAGATCCGGGTGCGTTTTTGACCTGCTTTGCGGTTTGCGCTCTGCTAATTGCCATCTAGCTACCCTTCTTCCATTTTTTAGACTGTGACTGAGTTTTGCTCGGACTCCACTTGGTCTTATCCGACCAATACGCCGCAGACATCTTGCCCTTTTTGATGTTTTTTGCATGACGCGACTTAAACGCCTTGCGCTGTCCGACAGTCTGATTAGTTTTTACGCCTTGCTGGCCGAACCTAATAATCTTTTCTTTGCCGCCCTCGCATGCTTTTACGATGTGCGACTTCTTTGAGTGACCGGGAGTCCGTTTCGGCTTGTTGCACGCCATAGCGCCTTTATCAACGCGACCGCCCTTCTTGTAATAGAGTCGCATTACTTACGATGCCTTGCCGTCTTCTTGGCAACCTTTTTGGGTTGCTTGGAATGCTGTTTGCCTTTCTTTGTATCTGCTTTCTTTTTGCGACTGGTAGCGGCATATTCCTTGTCTGAAAGAGCCTTGATTGCCTTTTCAGGCAGATACCTTTCACCCGTAGCTTTTTTGCCTTGGGTGCTGGGCTTTCCAGACTTGGTGCGCCACTTTTGTTTGGTCCACTTCTTTAGGGACTTTTGCGACTTTTTAAGCGCCACGCTTTGCCTTTGGCTTGACCTTTTTTGCCATAGACCTTTCAAGCGTGTCTGCCTGACCAGCGTGTAGCTTGGACGCCTTTCTTAGTTCGCTAATCATCTTGCGCTTTGCCGCTTCAGTAAGTTCTGCCATCAGTCTTTATACCCTCCCCCAGCTTTCTTGTACGCGGCGGCAGTCATTTGCGCCTTACGCGCAGACCATTGCCCCGGCTTACCACCTTTACTGCCAGCTTTTATTCGATTGAATATACGCTTACGCAGTCCGGGCTTAGTGTAGTTTCCGGCCTCGTTGACGCGAGATTTAGACTTCTTGGTCTTGCCGCCCTTTTTGTAATAAAGGCGCATCAGCCGTAATTCTTCTTTAGCATGAGGACCACAGAGTAGGTGTCGCCGTTGCTCGCGTTTGTAGTGGTGAACAAAATATCACCCGTCTTGCCAGAGGCGGCGGCTGTGTTTGGCAGGCCAACAAAGTTCGAAAAGTCCAGTGTGTCGCCATAGTCAGCAATCAACTCCCACGCCAACACGTTGGTAGTGGCGTCAAAGAAAATCTGGACTCCCATACCCTTTGTTGTGTACTGGATGCTTTCAATGTTGACACTCGTACACGCGCCCTTGCTGGCGGGGTCTGCACTTAACGCAGATACGTCCACCTTAGCAACGGCGGCTTCACCCGTGCCATCGCTGACATTAGTAAAGTACATGATCGCTGTTCTTGGGCCGTCTTCAATAATCTTGCTAATAACTGCATCAGCCATCTTGTTCTCCTAAAAAGGGGCCGAAGCCCCGTTACATTAGCTTAGGTTGATGTTCTGTTGATACAGGATTGTTACTCGAATCTCACCGGCGTCTGTAGCGCCAGTAGTTGTCCAAGTAAGTTTCTTGTCAGCAGTGCCTGTGTCGGCCCACGCCAATGCGCCGCCAGCTTCTGTAGTAGGGTATTTACGACCCGCGCCAGAGGCAACAGTAATTGAGAAAGAGTTAACGAATGTGGCATTACCGCCGACTGTGTCGCCCACGCTTAGTACCGCAGTGGCGTTGCCCATAGCTGTAGGGCAGTCAATCACGCAGTCAATGATTTGGGAGTTGGCTGGGATGACAACAGTGGTGCTGTTGGCCGCAGATGCGCCAGCCGCCAGAGACCCTGTTGAGAAGGTTTGCGCCATGACAACCTGCCCAGTGTTCTTTACGTTAGAACCCAGAGTGGTGCCGGTGGTGTCTTTGATGGTTCCAGCCTTAATCGGGCCAGAAAAAGTAGTAGTACCCATGAGGTTCTCCTGTCTTGGGTCGGTCTGATGTTCCACATGGAACAATCAGTCAGGAAAGAAAAGGGGGCCGAAGCCCCCTGTCATTTAGGAAGTTCCGGGCGAGCCGTAGATTCCCAGCGGATCGGATACGCCGAAGCTGTATCGCTCGCGAGCCTTGTACCGGACGTTACCAGTATCAAAGTCGCCGTCCATTGAAGTCTCCAACGCAGTACGGTTGAAGTGCTTCATGCCGTTCGGCACATCGGTGATCAAGAAGAACGCATTCGTGTCAGTCAAGAAGTGATTGACAGAATAGCCTTCTGGAATCGATCCGTTGTTGCGAAGGGCATTGATGTCGTTGTCAGCCGTGCCAACTCGACCCTCAGTCTCAAGCAAGCGAGTTGCTACAAACTGAAGTGCGGGTGGAACGATTAAACGACGGGGTCGAGCCGCGATCAGCAAGCCACGCTCATCGGTAAATGCGGCGATGTTAATCACAGCATCTTCCAGCGAGGTCTCATTCAGATCAGCCGCAACGGCAGGACGGTTAGCATTAGTGCCACCGTTTACCAGCGGGTGAGCCGTGCTGAACAGCGTTACGCCGTCACCAGACTGGAAGGTGTTAAAGCCGTTGTTAAGCGGGTTCGCCGACTTAACCTGCTTGGTGTGTGCCATAGCGCGAGCCAACGCCTTGGTGTAGCGAGCAGAAAGAGAATCGTAAAGATTGTCTTCCATCGCTTCTTCAGTAATGCTGAAGCCCAAAGCAATTGTTTCGTGGTTATAGCGAGCAGTGAACGACTCCTGCGCCGAGTCATAGCTAATGGCAGAACCTTCAGCTTTAACTGGTGCGGCACCAAAGCCGGACAGCTTTACTTCTTCCTCAAACGACCGTTCAGATGACTCAGTGTCATAAATCATCGTGTGCTCGTCGTCGTACCGCTCATACTCCAACCCAAATAAGGCGTTGAGGCCGGGGAGCAGTTCTTTCAGCATTTGTGCGCGTGAAATAGCCATTTCCTAGTTCTCCTTAAACGCCTAGCTTGGTTTCGTAAGCATGGCTAAGTGGCAGGTACGTCACAATACAGTCGGTGAAAGCATCACCTACTGCACTCTTAGGACCGTCCACGAAGTCCACAATACGAAGCGGAAGCGTGTTGGTGGTTGCGATAGAGCCACCGTCAAGAGCATTCTTGCTCCTACCGATAGCAGTTGAGCCAGCAGTGCTGACAGCCGAGACGTTGTTACCCAGACCTGTCTGAGCAATTGCCTCGTCTCCCTGCATTTGGAACAACAACTTGGGATCATCCACGACATAAGCCATGATGTCACTTGCCGCTGTTGAGGCAGGGAAGTATTGGTTAAAGGTTAACTGACCAGTACCGGGATCAGTGTAGGAAACGCCGGCAAAAATGCCGACAGTCCCTGCCACGACAGCAGTAGTAACCGCCGCCTTCTCCAAAGTACCAGCCGCAACCAGCTTGACGAAATCGCCATAAAAGATGTCCGTGGCATAACCACTAGCAATCTTAATATGGCGTACTTTTCCGGTGAAGGAGCCGGAAGCACTGAGCGTGCCTACGGGTTCCGCACCCATCGGAGTAGCTGATGTAGCCATCTTTGTTCTCCATTACGAGAGTTAAAGGCCGGTGCCCTCCGGGTTACCGAAGTCAGCTCCGACCAAAGGTAGTCCGAGTTGACCGCTCAGGTTTCAGAACGGGCATTCGGGGGTCGTTTTGCTTGAGGAAGTTGTTGTCCACAGATTCCATCTGACTTTCAGCCATGTTCTGAAAGTACTCTTCTCGTTGCTGTACTTTGTCCTCTGGAGCTTTACACAGCAACAAGCCGCCAATTTCAATGTTCCCTTCAAATCGGGAGTTGATATCGGACATAACATTCAGCTCTGGCTTGTCTTCAGATTTTACTGGAATCCATCCCTCTCGAAACTTCTGAGAGACATTCGTGTTGTCCGCATGGCCTAGAGTGCTGGTGCGTACCCAACGGAATACCCACCCATCTTCTGGGTCGGGCGTTGGTAATACGGAGGCCGGTATCCACGAATCGGATGGTCGTTGTTCAACTTCTCTGGACTCTGCGTCCCTTTTATTGCGCTGTTCTGCCATTTTATGACTCCTTTATGAGCTGGTTGGCATACTGTTCTGCGGTTAACCCTAGTCGCTTTGCGAGAGCGATTTGGGTGCGGCTCAACCTCACTTTGCGTGGTTTGGCACCGTTATTCCTAGAGGAAGGGGCCACCACCACGGAGGGGCTTCGGGAAGTCGAGGAAGGTTGCTCGCCTTGAGGCGCCTCACCTGAGCCACTATCTCCTTCACCGAAGTAGTCTGGAAACCTTGACCGCATAGTGCGATCTATGGTCTCAAAGTACTCATCCGAGTTAGGATCAAAACCCTCGTCTCGGACTAACTTTTCATGCACGCCGTAAGCCAGCGCGGTCATATCTTTTTCTTGGCCAAACCAAGGATTGTTTTGGGACCACTGGAGCGCCTTGGCTGACGGCTCTGGTGGCTGATGCACCTGCGGCTTTTCTGGCTCGGGAGCCTTAAACTCCTCTGGAGGCCGTTTGGGCCGGCTTTTAATCTCGGTTAGCTGGTAATCCGCAGACTTTAGCTCGGACTGCGCATTAATCATCGCTTCCTGAGCTTCTAGTATTTTGTCGGTGTTACCCTCTTCATAAGCCTGACGATAGCTATTTTTAGCTTGATCGACAGCCATAGAAGCTCGCTCTCGTATCTGATGAACCAGATACTGCTCGCCTTCTTCAATAATCTTGTGGTACTGCTTGCTTTGATCCGCATACTTTTGAGCAACTCGGATAGCCTCTTCGCGCAGGCGCTCTGCCTCTTCGCGTTGACGGCGCTCCTCATGCTGTTGATAGCGGAGTTTATTGATGCGCTTTTTAACCTTGTCGGAGTAACCCTCCAGCTCTTCGTCGTCGCTTGCCTCCGGCTTTGACTCCTTTGCTGGCGGACGACGGTCCTCTGTGGGCCGGTCATCTATTACCTCTACGTCTATGTCAGAATCTTGACTTTCGTCATCCGGTTTTTTTCCAATAACCGTCTTGACACCAAAAAACTTCTCTTCAGCAGAATGCTCCTGCTGTTCAATTTGCTCTTCACTCATACCTTTTCAATCCCCCTCGGGTCTTCTACAACTGCCTCGACGCTGTCGTCGTTAATCAGGCGAAACTCTTTACCGTGGATTTTAAATCGCGTCCCGCTATAGGAGCGCATCAATATCCATTCGCCTTCATTGCAATAGGGGCCGTGCGGAAAACGACTTTCATCGTTATAAGCATCTGGACCCATCTTCAGCACAAAACCACAAATAGACCCGATCTCCTCGATGTCCATTGTTTGCTTTGATTTGAGTATGCCGCCCTCGGTTTTTTCATCGGGTTCCGGAAGGGCTATAAGCAGTTTGTATCCCTTGGGATCGGGTAATTGACTAGCAGTCTTTTGCTCTTCAGTCATGATTCCTTTTCCTGCACCAGAGTTAGGCGTCTGGTGTCACCATGCGCTACAGCGTGTAGCGAATTAGTCGCGCTCTATCCTGTCGTTAAGATCAAGAAGTGCGCGTTCAGCGTAGGCTAGTCCTTGAATGATGCCTACACAGCGCGAATACTCCTCCATGTCCTTGCATCCCCCAACCGCTATATGGTCGGAGATTTCGTTCATGTGATCGCGATATTCAGTTTGGAGAGCCTGCAACATGTTGTTGCTTGCTTTTTTAGTCATCAACTAAGTCCCTAATTGCATTGAAACCGGCTTTAAAGCCTTCGATTTCTTTTTGCGACTCGTCCTTGCCTTGCTGGGTAGCCATCTTGGAGGCGAGTCGTGCGCTTTCTATGCGCTCTTGTTGCTCCATCTTCTGGAGGTCAACCATTGACTTGTTGCGAGACTTTTCAAGATCGACCTGTATCTTGGTCATCTCGGCCTGCGCCCTAGCCATAGCCTGCTGTTCTTTAAGAGCCAGCTCTTTCTGTTGCATCTGAACAACCGGGTCTTGCTGTTGCTTGGCGTTTTGCTCGGCTTGGGCCATCATCTTGGCCTTGCCGGTAATCTGGTCTGCCGCCGGGGCAACCAGTCTGGAAATGCGGAGTTCGATATCCTCCGGTAGCTTTTCATCTGGGCCGGGAAGTTCCACACCCAGTTGCTGTTCAATCTTGGCGCGGTATGCAAACGCAACGTGCTCTGCAACATGAGAAGACATTGCCGCTTGAATAGCCTTGGCGTTTGGCGCCTTGCTCAACATTTTCATCATGTCTGGGTTTTGCATAGCCGCCATATGCACTTGGATGTGTGCCTCATGGTCCTGATAAATGAACGCTTTTACGGGATCGCCGTTTATAATGTTCATATTTTCAGTGACAGGATCTGTCGGCTTAATGTCGTCGTCAGTTGGAACAATCTTGTCTGCGTCTTGAATACCCAGCACATCCAGCATCTGCCGGTGCAGAAGTGGCATGTCATACATCTGGGGCGCTGACGCGGCAAGCTGTAGTGCCGCCTGATACTGCATAATTCGTTGGGCCATTGTGCCCGCGTTAGGGTCGCTGACCGGAATAATATCCACCCGATCATCAAAGTCCTCGACCATAACCTGACCATCTTCAAGGTCATACGGATACACTCCCGGCCCGTAGTCCTTGACGATTTCTGACAGTATTTTTAACTCATTGGAGACAGCGGCGTGAACACGGGCTTGAACCGCGCTCATCACCTTCATCTCTCGCTCAAGCACTGCAAGCGTGGTGCCAACCGGCGCTTCGCCATTGATATCCGAGGCTTTTACATCCGCCGCTGATGCGAATCTCCGGCCTTCCTGCACGATATCCCCAAGCAACTGGTATAGGACGTTGCTGGGTTCCTTGTAGGGGAGGAACGAGATGTTGTCGCGGATTGCACCACCCGGAACGTCTACGTCTCGGAACTCTCCGGGCATGATGGGAGTATCATCACCCTTAATTCTGAGTCCCCGAGATTTCAATCCTCCCGGTAGGTTGGCAAGTGTTCCGGCGTCTACCAACTGTCTCAGCAACGAGGTCGCCGATTTGGACAGTCCGCCGATCATATGTACTAGACCAAAGCCATAGAAGCCGAGTCCGGGCAGATACTGGTAATGGACGTAGTGATCCCGCTTTAACTTCTTGGGATCGTCCTCGTACCAGTTGCGCCGAACAGCCAGTATGGTTCTGGATGACTTGTCAATGGTCACGACATACGGCAATGCAATCCCCGTGGGGGTGCCGCGGTCTGTATCTTCAAAACCTAGCAAGTCAATGTCAACGTGCATTTCCAGCAGGGTGTGCCGGTTGTCAAACTCGTAGTTCTCTGAGTCGCCTGTCAGCCGGTTGTACTTCTGCTGTATCTCTGAAATGTCTGGAGCAGGCGGCGGAAGGTCTATATCGCTATAGAACCCAGCCACCTGTAACTTCCTGATTTCATTGGAAGTTTTCTTCATAACGTGAGTGGCACGCTCACACGTCGAAAGGTCTGACGCACCATAGCTCACAACAAAATCTTCTGCCGGCACGAACATCGCGCAGGGACGGTCCATGTTCGGGTCAAAATACACTTTACGGAACGCAGAGCCGGCAATCGGCAGAGAAAACAAAAGTTTTTCCGTTTCCGTCCGATACTCAGTCATGCGCTGTGTAATCAGGTAGTTGAGGTAGTTCTCAACCCTATGCGCCTGCTTGGTCTTTTCGTCAGTGAGCTTGCCGACTATAGAGGTCTTGACCGGCCCACTAGCAGGATAAATCTCCTGTATTGTCTGGGCTTGGAACCGAATAACCGCTTCAGCCAGCATTGGGTGAAATACACCACAAGCGCCTTCCCACGGGGTTGATCGGTCCTCAAACTTTAATCCTAACAAGTCAAGACCACGGATATAGGAGTCTTCCCAGTCCGCTCGACTGTTACGATCTGACTCAAATTGAGCCACCAGCTCGCTTGCTAAAGCGTCGAGATCGGCCTCGCCCATGAATTCAGCCAGATTGGAATCGTGACGGACCCCCATTAGCTCAGAGGCGTTAGGGTCAAAATCGATGACCATACCGCCTTCTTCGTCCATCACGCTGACGGACTCAGGGTTTTCGATTACGATCTCTAGCTCTTGGCCCTCTGATGCGTCAAAGGGCTGGGCAAGCCGGTCAATAGCCATTTAGCCTTTGCCACCCATCTTGCCGCCCTTGGTGTTCATCTTGCTCATGACCTTGCCGCCCTTGAAGTAACCCTTGGTCTTGGGCACGATGCCACCTTTCTGCATCTTGCCTTCGCCGTCAGCGGCATAAAATGGCACTTCTTCGCCACTCTTGTCTTTAACCATCTTCAGCTTGCCGCCAGCGGCAAGCATCTTAGACTGCTTAGTCATCATCGCGATCACCTGAATATAAGTTGTCAAATACTCTGTTTACGTCCAGCGTGTAGTCCAAGTCCGACTTGGAATAGTGGATGTGCTGAGACGGCCTAAAATCTGGTGCGCCCTCGCCTGTAGAGAACCACGCTGGGTGTGTCACCCTGACGCGGTTGTTTGGCAAGGCCACTATGTTTCCGGTCCACGGTCCTGCATCTAACAGCTCCATCACATGACTCTGCTTGTGTTGGGCTGGGTCATCTGCGATTTCGTTGTCGGTGTAGTCCACCGTGAACATGTATTTTGCGGGGTAGAAATTACCGTCTATCTTGGCGATCCAAGGGCATGGTGTTGCCCTGTCCAGCACATAAACACTGTGCTCTCTGGACGAACAGTCCCAAGGCTGTGCCGCATAGACCGGCATTGGCTCTGGCCACTCCTCAAAGGGAGTGTCTCCGACCAGCGCCGTAATCGGCATTCTTGCCCACATTGCGCCACCGTGAACATTCGGCTCATCGGTGTCGTAGGTCTCGGCGCCAGTAAAAATAATCTGAAAGCTGAGGCACCTACACGGCATAGTTGTCACAGCGATTACCATCGCATGCAAAAACTCTCCGTGGTACTTGCTGTGATTGTGCGTGTACTCACGCCTCACCCAGCACTTAAAGTGTGGGATGTTGCTTTGCAGAAAAGCCATAAGCCCCTCAGTAGTAGTTAGCGACCCTTGAGTAAGGATCGAAATCGTCCTCTTCGTCCGTCCGGAGGGCAACAAAGCCACCCTGCCGGTAACGGAGAAGAGCCTGCGTCGAGGAGTCAACAAGGTCGTCATGCTCCCCAGCAGGGAACGCGGCGAACTCTTCAATGACTTCTTCGGCGAATCGGGTCTCTGGCGCCCATACCACGCCAGAGGCAAACAAGTCAGCTACAGCGTTAACGCGAGCTATCTTGTCATTGCCGCGTGACGGTGTGTACTCCGATACCGGAATACCCATTGCACGAAGCTCAAATATGAGCGGCATCCCAGCCGCCTTTCCTTCTACTATGAAGGCGTCGGGTTGCATCTCGCTCCACATCTCAAAGGCTGTTTTCTTCAGCTCTGGGAACTCCAACCGTTCTTTGTATGCATCCAGTAGGATGATGTTTGGCTGTGTATTGCCATCGTCGTCGGGGTGATAAAACACTCCCCACGTTGTGCAAGCCGAGTAGTCAGCTCGTTGAGTTTTCAGAAACGCGGTATCCCATGACTGAATCACGAAATCACATTGGGGCGGATAGTCGTGCTCCCACCTTTTCCACCACTCGCGTTTGATCAGTGCGCCTTCTTCGGCGGTTGGGTTTTGCTGATACTGCGCATTCCACTTAGAGGACGGCAGTTCGCTACGCAGAGCCTCTAGCTCTGTATGGCTCCAGAACTCAGGCCACAGGGGTTTACCTGATGGCATGATTGCTGGGAATTCAATCACCTCCCACTCATCGGAACCTACCCGTTGAGCGGAGGACTTTATAATCTTTCCGGTCAGATCCCGCATGTGCCAGCGGGTCATCACGATCACGATAGCACCCCCCGGCTGGAGACGCTGTCGTGGTCCTGATGTGTACCAGTCATAGGTTCTGTCAAAGACAGAAGGGTCTGCCGATTGGCCTTCTTGCTCCGAGTGAGGGTCGTCAATGATCAGGAGGTCTGCACCCTTACCTGTCACCGCGCCGCCAACACCGATAGCGAAGTATTCGCCGTTCTTGTTGGTGCTCCAGCGTCCCGCGGCCTTTGAATCTGCTCTCAACTGGAGTGTGGGGAACGCCTTCTTGAAGTCGTCCGAGTCAACCAAGTTCCTAACTTTTCGGCCAAAACCCACCGATAATTCAGCGGTATGGGCCGTTTGGATGATCTTTTTCTCTGGAAACTGACCCAAAAACCATGCCGGTAGCAGGAATGACGCAAACTCCGACTTGGTGTGTCGAGGCGGCATATTGATGATCAAGCGCTTTAATTCGCCTCTGGCGATGCGCTCAAACGACTCTGCCATGATTTTATGGTGCCGGCCTTCAATAAATGCAGGCCATGTGTGCTTGACGAAGCCCATAAATGTACTGCGGGCTTCTTCAATTTTTTGGGCCTGCTTGGCCTGTTCCAGTAATTCTGCCGCCTTCAGCTTTACTTCTGGCGATGCGCCCTTTAGCCGCTTGGCCAAGTCGGGCGAAAGGATCTCTGACATTATGCCATCCGGGCTGTTTTAGTCCGCTTAAATGATCTGTTTTTGGACGCCGAGGTCACCCTCAAGTTGGACTTCTTGTTTGAGCCGCCTTTTGCAAGGGGCTTCTTGTGGGCCACGTCTTTTCCGTCACCTTTCTTAACCTTGCCGTCTTTCTCCATTACGTCCCGTGCCGCGTTACGTTGGGCGCGGCGCTTCTTCTGTTCGGGCTTGGAATGGTAGTTGTCGTATTCCTTGCGGTAGTTGCGCCGCATTAGCGGTAGTAGCCGCCTTTACCGCCGTACATTGGATACTGCTGGCGACGCATCGGAGGCGCCTGTATAGGTCTGGTGTAGTAGTCAGAGCCTCTACGCTGTAGGTCCGCCCTGCTGACCACTTGGTCGCCAATACGAACAAATTCATCGCCAGCATATGGGGTGAAATCAACGACATTTGACCCGTCCGAGGCAATTGCGGCGCCTTGGAGCGTCTGCGTTGGGTCGGCGTCTGCGATGTCCATTGTGTTAGTGACCGGAACGCCCTCAACTACGTCGCTATAGAGCGGGTCCGCTGACGCGGTGAGCTGTTCGGGGGTGGCGTTAGCGAGACCCACACCTGCGAGACTTGAGCTGAGTAGCGGCGGGCTTGTGTCCCCTGCGCTGTCATACAGACTCTCTCCGCTTGGACCGATTTCTGGGTTGTAGTACGGAGTGCCACCGTCAGCGCCGACCATAGCCTGTGGAGAATAACCGCCCTTGCTGGGACTCATGCCGCCATAAAGCGGGAGTCCGTAAGGGGAGGGCATGGGCTGGCTGTAGCCGCCCTTTCCGCCAAATCCAGATGGACCCATTAGCCCACGCTGAGGCGTGTAACGCATGCCCCCATAGGGGTCTTGATAGCCCATGCCAAAACCGCTGGAGTAGGGATTGCGGTAATAGCCGCCACCGGTGTCAATGTCATTAATCATTGGTGATTCCTGTGTGGGCGGGGGAGCAGTTGGTTGTGGCGCGGCATCGCCAAAAACGGACTGTGCCTGCTGTTGCTGTGTGCCGCCTTTGCCTTGTATTCCCATGCTAATTTGTTCTTGGAGACGTTGCTGGGCCAGTAGCTGGCTCGCCTGTTGCTCGCGTAGCAGGCTGATCATTTCTTGCTGTCTGGAGGCATCAGCGTCACGGGCGGATTGTAGAGCAAATTCTTGCTCTGCCTGTGCGGCGGCTTGTGCCGCGGCCTCTTCTCGCAGTCTGGTGCCGTAGGCTAGGTCTGCACGGCCCTTTTCTGTCGTGTTGGCGGCATATCTTAGGTGTCGGGGGAGGTCACTGGCTTCAATCTTTCCGGAAGCTACCTCGTCCATCCAGTATTGGGCGCCGGCATCTTTTGCTGACCTGCCGAACAGGTCCATATACATGGCATCAACTTCTTGCCGCGTAATAGCCATTTAGATTGCCTCTATTGACCTGTAGTGCTTCATGTCTGCGCCCTGAGAAGAAGGGTCGGCAGTCCATGCGGAGTGCAGGATCGCGCCACGAAGGTCGGATTCTGGAACCTTACCGGCCTTCACCTCACCAACCCAGTAGCGGGTACCTTCACTCTCGGCATCTCTGCCAAACAATTCTTTAAAAATTGCATTAATACGGTGTTTTGAAACGGGCATAGCGGTCTCCTATGAAAGCCTAGACCTGTCTAGACTTACTTAAATCTATAAATAAAAAAAATAGGAAGGAAACAGTTGAAAAGCACTAGTAGTACGGTACTAAGCTAGAACTGTTCTAGGGATATGACTGTTCTGGGTAGAAATTCCCCCGGATTGTAGAGATATTACCCCCTTGACAAGAACATGTCTACAGTAAGACACGGTTTTTTGGTAATTTTTTGGTAATTTTTCACATTTAGGCCATTTTTTTAGAAAAATAGGGTGGGGGGTAGGATTACAGGACGTTTTCCTAGAAAAATCCCCCCTGCGTTAGACAGATAACGTGTTAGACAAAGCAGAAAAGTGCTAATTTTTTGAGCGTTTCACTATGTAATAGAAATATAGCCACGCCGCTCGCTCAGGGGGGGTGGGGGTGGCTCAATGCATGATGGTAGGTCCAGCAGAATCAGCCGGATCATCCGATCGCTCGGCGTCTGACTGGTCATCCGCTGACGCTTCGATCATTGCCTCCAGCTCTGCGAGTAGCTCGTCGCTAGACCGGCTCTCGCTGGTCTCGACAACGTCTCGGAAAAGTCCGACAGACTTGCCCAGCAATTCTGATGCCCTCAGCTTGTGGGCCATTCCCTCTTCCGCATCAGCGTGATCGATCCAATGGCGTAGCTTGCCTAAAACTCTCTCCCTGTCAGAGACCTGTTGAGCCTGTGCATTGCGCTCATTATCACGCCTCAGCCTATTGACCATCATGGTAATCCCACGGTGGCTCGCCAGCTTGCTCGCTTCATTACGAATGACTGCATCACTCATGTTATCGGTCTGATAGCATTCTCTGTAACAATCACTAATAGACATCGGCTTACCGTGCTCATCCCCCATTGCCAGAGCCCTGCCGAATGCCCTTTGCTTGGCTGTCAGCTTGTCCTCGGTCTTGCTCATGATCCACCTCACTTGTTAATAGCAACGGGTGCATCATACAGATACAAAAAAACCTTGACAAATCCAACTACCCGCTCAGAGGCTCTGTATGGCCGTCTAAGGCGTTATATGTCTAACCCATGCCGTAGGTCAAAGTTAGGGCTAAAGTTGCTTAGACGATAAGTCGTTGTTTTTAAACAGGAATTTCGTGTGAACTATTTACACTACTCTTGTAAGTTACTGATAACGCTCACAAAAAGTGTCAGTTTCATACATTTGTCTATCTGTCAACACTTGACAACGAATAAACAGGGTGATCTCAACGTCACTCAGATGCATGAATTTTTTTGGTGTATAGAAGGTACTAAGACTTGGTTGTTATTATTTACATTCTTTTCTCATAAACTTATTGTCATATAGTCTTGTTTAGGTATAATCCACTCACGGTCACGGGGTGGCTGTCGTGCGGGACTGCGTCAAGTCCGCCAGCGCTCAGGACGAGCGGCTGACCCAGAGCCAGACAGGCGAATCGCGAGTCACTGTATTGCAGGTGGCCGACGGCAGGGACCGGAGCGAGTGGGAACCAACGGCGGGGTATAACGTCGAGGTATTTTTCAGAGGGTCGTCCTCTAGCACCACCCCGTACCGATAGAGCTTTCACACCATGCCCACCGCGCACTGCGTTGGGTATGCGTGAGCGCTCTGCTCAACACCAACCCATCACTGAGGAGTGAATCAATATGAACATGCAACAAACCATCGCCAACAATTACATGGTGCTAGACATCAGCATTGGCCGCGCCGATCCCATGAAGCACTCAGCAGTGGCATCTGATGCCGCCGCTAGCGAGTGCAGGGTAGACGGCGCTGTACCGGTACGCACCCGTGTCGGAGCACTGGGCCGACTGACCACTGACCTCAAGCAGGTCAACAGCAAGTTTTCCAGTGTCCGCACTTGGCTCTATGACAACACCCTGCCCTTTACCGACTGTGAAGAAGGACAACAGAAGCGCGGCAAGCGCATCGTGCCCGTGTCACGGGTTCCCGAGGTGCTCGCCAAGCTGGCAGAGCTGAAAGGTGAGGCATTCGCCGCGCTGGACGGGTTCATGCCCGACTATCGCCAATACTACGGCGCTCACAATCGCGCTGATTTGGGCCGAGTCTCTGACGTGGATATGCCTGATCCTGATGTGCTAGCTGGTAAGTACCGCGTCAGTGTCGGCGCTCCCGAGCCTCTGCCGGTCTTCAATGTTGACACCCTTGCATTGCCTGCCGGTCTCGCCGCTGACATTGCACAGCGACACCATGACCGACTCAGCAAGCAATTGGACGGCGCCAAGCAAGCCGCTATCGAAGGCGCTCAAAAGCATATGGACGTTGTCGAGAAGCAATTGACTGACGGCAAGCGACTACACCAGTCACTGCTCGACAATGCCAAGCGACACGCCCGACTACTGCGTGACATGGTAGAGGGGTATGACAACGACCCCCGCGTGCTCGCTATCGCCGACCTGATCGATGACCGCATTGCGTCGATACCCAACATCGAACAAGTCAAATACAACGGAGCCAAGCGTGATCAGGCTATCCGCGCCGCCAGCACCGCGAGCAAGTCACTTGCCGCTGTGGCAAAAGCACCATCAACCGCAACACCCGCGGCACCCGCCGCATCAACTGTGGTCACGGGCGACTCACTGCTCGCTGACCTGATCGACTAATCATCCTGTAGGAGGGATCACAACATGGCACATATTCAAACCACTATCGCCGAGTTTCAAAAAATCGTCCCGCTGGTACTGGCCAGTGGCAACCAGCAACCCGTGGGCCTGATCGGCCCCGTGGGCGTTGGCAAGACCCAGTACTTCAAGGGCTGGTTCCGCGACCTGTACGCGGAGCATGTTGGCGTCTCCGCTGATCAACTGGGGTTTATTCAAGAGCGCGTTGCCAATCGCGACTCTGCTGAGATTGCTGGTGTCGCACTGCCATCCAAGGATGCGGACGGCAACCTCCGCACGACATTCACTGTCGCACCGCTGATCACCAAGATCAGAGACACCGGCAAGCCCTACGGCATCATCCTGATCGATGAGCTAATGCAGGCGACCGCTGACGTGCAAAAGGTACTGGCCGACTTGCTCGACCCCGCCGAGCGCACCATCGGTGGCCACCCCATCCCTGACGGCTGGATCGTTGCGGCGACGGGCAACCGTGTTGCTGACAAGTCTGGAGCAAGCCGCCTGCTGTCACACCTGCTCAACCGTTGCCGCGTGTTTGAGTTGGAGTTCAGCATCAACCAGTGGGCTGATTGGGCGCGTGACAATGACGTGAACCCGCTCGTCGTGGATTGCGCTGTCACCTATCACGGCGATGGTTTTTTCGCTGATTCAGTCCCGACTGAGGATGGCCCATTCTGCACCCCGCGTTCGCTGGTGCATGCCGCCTCAGACCTGACGGCGTTCATGGATACCGATGCGTTCGACGGGGCTTACATCCCCTCGCACATCGAGGCGCTCATCGCCTCAAGCATTGGGCAACGCGCCGCTGGCATGCTGTCACGCCACATCGCTATGGCCGACGAGGTGCCTCAAGCCGAGGATATTTTTGCTGGCCCCAACGATGCGCGGGTGCCTGATGCCACGGGCTATCAACTGCTCGCCGCCAACCGCGCCATCAATGGTGCTTTCACCGCCAACATGGGCGAGGCCACGTTGCAGTACATCGTGCGTCTGCGTCCCGACTTGCAGGTATCGCTGGGCACCAAACTGCTCCGCGCATCTGCTAAAAACGGATGGGTGCTGACATCTGATGTCGCCACCGCATTCATCCAGAAATTCCACGAATTGATCCCGCTCGCTGAAGCGGCTGACTGGAGGTAACAAGTTATGAGAGCCAAGAAGCTATTTGCTCCAACCGATGATCTCACCAACTCGCGCCGCTTTATTGCGGCGCTGATCGTCCTCAATTCCAAGGCGCCCGTTCATTACAGCGTACTGCTCGCCACCGAGGTGATCTGGACTGACAAAATCCCGACTGCCGCGACTGATGGCGTGTATGTTTATATCAACCCCGCCTTCTTCCGAGGCTTGGCGTCAGACTCACAGCGCGCATTTCTGCTCGCACATGAGGTGTCGCACATCATCCTGCGTCACCCCCAGCGTGGGCAGGCATATCAGAAACGCGGTCGATTCAATGCCGACACGCCTTTCGATCACGCCGTGTACAATCGCGCCGCCGATTACGTTATCAACTCCGACTGCGATGCGATGGGTCTGGAGCCGATACCCGAGGGGTGCTACTCCGTTGAGTATGGTCGCAATGATCTGGTCGATTCGGTGTATCTGTCGATCCACTCCAGCCAGGTGCGTTTGATGTCGTCCGTCAGGTTGACCGTCCCACACGGGCAGTTGTAGATGATGGCTGCCTCAATGACCTGGAGCTTCTTCAGGTATTCGAGGCCCCA
>WLWF01001122.1_pt1 | contig 23458 bp, 5 predicted proteins | sample 6718331 | NCBI WGS metagenome assembly WLWF01 (sample SAMN12718692, study PRJNA515312) | sponge metagenome | isolation source: marine sponge | host: Mycale hentscheli | place: New Zealand: South Island, Marlborough, Capsize Point | collected 2003-05-01
AAGTCCCGACTGGCTCATGGACCGTCGTCATGCAACTGCCGAGAAAAGATGTCATCGCAAAGATCAGTGGCCCCCTGCTTTTCACTCTTGCAGTGGCTATCATCGGCTTTTCAACAATTCTTGGCCTCATTTACTGGTTGACTGCCAGCCTGACGCGACGTATTGAGCAGTCTGCAAAAGCAGCCCAACGTGTTGCTGAAGGAGACCTTACTGGTGCGGTTCTCGAAAAGACTGCAACTTCAAGTACCGACGAAGCTGGTCAATTGCTTCACGATATTGGCGCAATGACCGGCAGTCTTCATAAGATTGTTTCTCAGGTAAAGCGATCGGGCGTTGAATTAACGTCCACCGCCAAACAGCTTTCAACTGCATCGAGCCAGCAAGAGTCTGTTGTTCAGGCATTTGAAAAAAGCACGGGGGAGGCCGCTGTTGCCAGCCGGGAAATCTCAGTAACCGGTAAAGAACTTGGTGAGACCATGGCTGACGTCGCCAATGTCGCTACTGACACTGCTGAAGTAGCATCAGCAGGCCGTGAAGATCTTACAGGGGTTGGTCAGACAATGTCGCATCTGGAAACAGCAACTGGCGAATTCTCAGAACGACTTTCCCTTATCCGGCAGCGAGCAGAAGACATCAATGTTGTTATTACGACAATTACGAAGGTGGCTGACCAAACAAACCTACTCTCTATCAACGCTGCCATTGAAGCTGAAAAAGCTGGTGAGTACGGACACGGCTTTTTGGTGGTAGCTCGCGAGATTCGCCGGCTTGCCGACCAGACTGCAGTCGCCACACTTGATATTGAGCGACTCGTTGAACAGATGCAACAGGCTGTCGCCGCCGGTGTCATGCAGATGGACCGTTTTTCAGCGGAGGTCAAAACGGGCGTTCAAAAAGTCAGTAGTATCAGCGAGCAATTCTCTACTGTTATTGATAAAGTGCAGGGCTTGAATCAACGCTTTGATCAGGTCAACGAGGGCATGCAAGCCCAAACCTCCGGTGCTACCCAAATCGCCGAAAACCTAGTCTCTCTTTCTGATAATTCGAAGGCCGCCACGGAAACCCTTGCCGAATTCCGGAAGGCATCTGCTCATATGGAAGAGGCCATTGACGGCATGACAAACACCGTGAGTCGATTTCGTATTGTCGATGCTTAATACCTTGGGCCCCTGAGGAGGCTTGGGAGACTTCAGGCTGATGAGGCACTAGGCGAGTTAAGCCGTCTCAGAAAAAGAGTGAACGGAGCAAGGATTTCATTCTGCTTTTTTTGCTCATTTCTTGCCTTTCATTTTTCATCTACGCTAATCAGGCAGTCTGGGAAGAATCAGTCCGTTTTTCTGATTCCGAACCTTTTACCGGAAATTCTCATGGTACGGGTCGTAGCGAGACGATCAACCAAAGGAAGTTTTCGAGGAACGAAGACTTTGACGGCAGAATTTGTAGACCTTTGATTCCTTTTCCATACAGCCACGATGAATATCGCTCGTAACAAGCAAAGCAGACAGACGGCATGGCCGCCTCGATGTATTCGTGGCTACCGGGAGCGTTTTTCTCTCATTCATCGAAGCAACTATTGTGCGTTGTGGACTCTTGCGTTGCTCGTGTTCACCCCTGCCTTTGTGATGGCTCAGGTAGGACAGACACCAATGCAAAGTTCTGATGGCCTCGCAAACCGCGCTGTTCAAGGCATTGGAAATCTCAATGCAGGTGGAGCCGGCCGTTTGTACTATGGGGTAAACGGTGCTGATCGAGGACTGGGTTACCGTGGAAGCTACATGACTCTTGGGGGATACTTTCCTGCCTTAGAAGATGACTACGGTGGCCTCTGGGCTGCTGATACTCGTGGACATCTTTCAAATTTTGGTGGATTTTTCGCCAACATCGGTGCTGTTCGTAAACAACTACTCAACAGTGGGTCTTTACTAGGATTTGGTCTTTTCTGGGATTATGACGGTGACCAAAACCAATTCGCTGATCAAATTGTAGGTGAACCTGGGTTTGATCCTATCACGTTCGCAGGCGGCTATTCCTACAACCAAGTTGGCGTTTCTGGAGAACTGCTGACTGACTGGGGCAACATTCGTTCAAATGGGTACATCCCTGTTGGAAGCACAGGCCAGAGCACGGGCAAGTACGTCTCGACAAATCTGCTTTGCATGCAAGGGATTAACGCTGCCTTAGGTGGGGCGGACTTCGAGCTTGGTGCCTATCTTCCTGGACTCTCTGATTGGGCAGGGATGATTAACGTCGGTGGGTATACGTATGGCAATACACGATACCAACTCGATAATGGCAACGATCTTGTTCCATGGTTTGGTGGTGTATACACCCGTATCGACATGACATTTGCTCATAACTGGGACTTCTCACTGCAATACAACAATGATTCGTTCTTTGATTCAACAGGTTTTGCCAGACTGACGTATCGTCTTGGTGGTAGCCGTAGACGAAATGTGCCCGACCAGATGGAACAGCCAATGATGCGAAATGAGCATATCGTTCGTGCTCATCAAAATGCGGTTGTTGCCACAAACCCGATTACTGGACAGCCGTGGCGGGTCATTCATGTTGATAACAACACTACTTCACCAGCAACGGGTAATGGTTCGATTACCAATCCAGTCGCTTCACTTGGTGGAACAGGTGTTCAGCCGAGTGCCGAAGACATCGCAACGAATCAATATGACATCATTCTTGTCCATTCATCAACAATACCGTATTCAAACACCCCTTTTCCGGCCAGGGCCCCGAACATGTTTAGCTTCCGGGAGTCTAATCAACTTCTGATTGGTGATGGATCAGCACAAACAGTACCAACACTCGAATGCGGTAATATCCTCATCTCAACATCCGTTAACCCGTCTCTTTACCCAATTATCTCACCGCAAGCGAATGACACCGGCATCTTTATTGCCAGCAATCGTTTCAATGAGACCGTCTCTGGTTTTGACATCAGAGCCTCGAATATTGGAATTAATGGGCAGTCTGCCACAGGCACAAATACATTCAACGATCTCACAATCAATGCAGGGATTATCGGCATCGAAATTGGAGGCGGTGCGAATTATGACATGTCAGATGACATTGCATTTAGCGACCAGAGCGGCACAGGACTCCTGAATAATGGACAGGGTGAAATTACTCTCACGAACGCGACATTCTCTAATATTTCTGGCACTGCTATTGAGACAAATGCTGGCACTATTCGAGCAACCTCTGTAGCTATTTCCGATACCCTAGGTGATGGCATAATTGTTGGGAACACCTCGAACCCAACCCCTCCCCCCAACTTCTTGCCCGCCCCACTTCTTGAAATGACTTCTTCCACCATCACCAATTCAGGGAGTTCGGGCATCATACTAGATGGAAACGGATCGATATCACTCAACAGCAGTCAGATCGCAGGCAGTAGAACAAATGGCATTCTGGCAACATCAGGATCAACTGGTTCAATCAATCTCAATGAGTCTGTCATTAACGGATCTCTTTCAGGTGGTGGCGTTTCGCAACGCGGAATATTTATGCAAGGCACTACCGGGGTAACCACCACCAACACAGCCATTAGTACGGTAATAGATGGCATTGAATTAACTGGTAATGCACGACTTGAGATGAATGGTGGGAGCATACGGGGTATTACGAACGATGGCATCATCTTGGCTCCAGCTGCACCGGGCATAACACTTGATGGATCCGCGATGCTGACCAATGTTTCTCTTTCATCAATTGGTGACAATGGCATCCGAACAATCGGTCAGACAGTCGGTGGTGATGTCTTATTCATAGGATCTTCTATGGTTTCCATAGGGCAAATCGGGATATTAGGCAGCGGAGTAGGCAATGCTGATGCAGGTACTGGAGCATCTATTAATGTGCAAGGCTCATCCTTTAGCAACATTGGTGATACTGCCATACAAGTTACTGACAGTAACTTACGGGTGAATAACACAACGTTTGCAAGCACTGGTGACTTTGGAATTAACTCTATTGACGGCTCAACCGTTCTCGTCGAAGACAGTAACTTTATTGGCACAACCGTGACTGGCATTCAAGCAAGTGCCAATAATACGCTTTCTTTCACCGCTACGACTCCTACTGGAAGGTTTAACTACCTCACAGCCCGTGACAACACGATAGCAACTGCAACAAATGGCATTGTTCTTCAGGGTGAAATTACGCCAGGTGGAACAGGAAGTACTATATCCACCCAAGGTATTGTCCGTGCAAACCTTGTGCAGAATAACGTAAGTGCTACAAACCCAATTAGCCTGACCACTATCAATGGTGTCGCTGGCCTCGCAGCCACAGCAACCAGTCCGCCGCTACCTCCTGCCGTCACTGGCGGCCTGATCACAGGCAATGGTGTACCACAGGGTATAGCGGTCGCTGCAATAAGCAGGCCAGCCCTTCAAGCACTCAACAACGGGGCAACAGTAACTGAATCACCGACTGCTCCAGATCCTGAGTCAACGACAACATCTGTCGATTACCTTCCAACCATTAACATACTCGTACCTCCACAGTAACCAAATCCTACTGAACTTAATTACCAGGCAGCCTTTTTAAATTCCTTCAATGCACACCATCAAAGTCAACATGATGAGCCGAATCAGCATCGTACTAAGTACGATGGCCATGACTTTCATGCTACACTTGGCTGCTTGTGGCCAAGTACCACAATCTGCTGATGGTGTTGTTGGGCGAGCAACCGGGCGGCTTGCGAATATTAATCTGAACGGCCCAGGCTACATGTACTATGGCATCAATGGTGCTGACCGTGGGCTTGGCTACGTTGGTAGCTACATGACGCTCGGGGGATTCATTCCAACACTTGAAGATGACTTTGGCGGCATCTGGAATGCGGACGTTCGAGGGCATCTTTCTGTAAACAGTGGCTTCTTTTCAAATGTGGGTGCGGTCCGCAAGCAGTTGCTTAACAGCGGGGCTCTTCTTGGTTTTGGTGTTTTCTGGGATTATGACGGTGATCTCTACCAGTATCCAATTGCCGGAGCTGATGAACCAGGAGCAATCTTTGGTCCGTATGGGCACGTATTCCAGCAAGTCGGTATCTCGGGGGAATTCCTCACAGACTGGGGTAATTTCAGGACAAATGGCTACATACCGGTCGGTCAAACCGGTAATCAATTAGTAACGACTGCAACAGGCGGTGGTGTTTTTTACCAGAATAGCATTCTGCCACAGAACGGCCTCAGCGCTGCACTTGGTGGTGCAGACCTTGAACTTGGTGCATATCTACCTGGCCTTGCCGATTGGGCCGGAATGATAAATGTCGGTGGATACGCGTTTGGAAATACTCGTTACACAAAAGTGGGTGGTGAAAATCATGGTGGAGATCTCGTCCCCTGGTTTGGCGGTGTCTACACACGGCTTGATATGACGTTTGCAAACAACTGGGACTTTTCGCTCCAGTACAACAATGACTCCTTCTTCAACTCGACCGGTTTCGCTCGCCTCACGTACAGGATGGGTGGAAGTCGACGCCGAAATGTGCCAGACCAAATGGAACAACCCATGTTCCGAAACGAACACATTGTACGTGCAGTTGAGAATCCTATCGCTGCACTCAACCCGCAAAACAACAATCAGCTATGGCACGTTATCCATGTTGATAACCAAGCCGCACCTAATGGCAACGGTACTGCTGAGGCTCCATTCCGGACACTCGCAGAAGCCCAAAACGCAGGGCTAACAGGGGGCCGAAATAACGATCCTTGGAATATCACGTACGTCCACCAGGGGAATGCAACCTCCACATTTACGGCGTACACAGACCCATTTACTTTTACTGCTGACAGCCAGTTTCTGGTTGGTAGTGGAGGTCCACTCACCATCGCGACGCAACCGTTCAATGGCGAAACGTTACTTACAATTGGTGCACTCACTTCAGGCAACCCGGTTCTCAGCACACCCGGTCAATCGAATATCACCATTGCCTCTCCTAATCCGGCGGCCCCAGTGCCAACAAATGTTGGTGGCGTAACCATTGCCAATCTTTCGGTCATCGGCTCCGGCACGGGCATCAGTGGGTCAGGCAACTTGACTCGAGAACCAACGAGTGCAGGCTTACCAATCCCACAGTTGGTCGGCACAACGAACAATCCATTCGGTACCCCAATTGCGAACACCGGCGGATCAGCCGTTCGAAATGTCTCAATCTCTGGTAATGGCACAAGCAATTCTCAGACCGGTGTTGTAATCGCAGCCGAAAGGCAGTCCTTGGTGGCTTCAGTTCCAAACACTAACCCAACTGGTGGAATTGAGTTTTCTGACACCGCTATCGATCTTATGACCGCCGATGGATTTGAAGTTGGGCTACAACAGTTGTCCTCGCTTGGCCCGCCACAGGTGCCAGTGAACCCACCTGCAGCAATCCCTGGCAGTGGTGGCGACGTTAACATCGACTACTCTGGCAGTATCACCAACAATCGCAACAATAATGGAAACGTAGCAACTCTGCTCGTTACAATCACCGGTAAAACCGGTGGTGAAGTGAATCTCGCAGCGACTAGTACACCAAGTGGTGCCACTGTAGAAAACCAGATTCAAGATGTCGCTGGACAGGGCATCTCACTAGTCCAAAATGCATCAGGGACTCGAATTAACATGGCAAACGTAACACTGGCTGAAAGTGATAATACCGCCATCTTTTTATTCGATGACGATGCAACAACGAATATTCGCACGACGCCAACATCTACCTACGCCTTTGGCCTCATGAAAAGCGATGGCGACGCAGCCATATCAATTCAAGGTGGCAGTCCTACGTTCAACTTCTTTGGCACAGTCGAGAACACGCCGCCTTCTGGCGGCAATAACTTCCTAGCTGAAATCCGAGGAACACCAGCCGGTGCTCCGATCACTGATGCTGTTATTGATATCTCTGGACCTGGTTTGACACCACTGAATGATTCAGCTGATGGCATTTTCATTGATAATGCCGTCGGCGGAACCATTACAATGAGTGGGCTGAATTTGACTGGAACAGGTCAATTCGGCATCCACGTTGATAACACAACTGCAACGCTTGCTTTTGCCAACACCACCATAGAGGGTCCCAGTGACTACGGTATTCTTCTCGAAAACAGTTCAGCAGATGCGACATTTGACAACACAACCATAAATCTTGATGGCACTGGAGTTATCGCTGGTATTGGGCTTGGTAATGGTGCCCCCACCTACACGGGCAATATCGACTTCCTCAATTTGAGTGCTACTACCGCACAGAACGGAACAACATTCTTAGCGAATAGTGCAAACTCCATCACAATCAGCGGAGCAAGCTCACTTACGAGTACTTCGACCGTTTCACCTGTGATAGATGTTACCGCCACAACTCTCGATATAACCTTGACATCAGTAAGCTCAAACCTCGCCGCTACTGTACCAAACCCGGACACAGGAAGTACCGTTGCCGTTGAATTGGGTAACTCAGGCACGTTCACCATCACAGACTCCTTCCTTATCGATGGTAATCCAGGATCAGACACTGACCCGCCAGGCAGCAATATCAGATCATCTGCCGGCGTGACTGTGACAATCCCATAACAATCGCTGATTGATCTGTGCGTTGCTGCCTGCACTTCTACTTATCGGATTGTTGGAGGAGCACTTGGACCACGTGGATCTTCTGGGTCTGACGGATCGGAAGGATTTCCGGGACCACTAATTGGGTCACCAGAAACATGGTAATTCCCCTCATTATCCAGTTTTTCTCTGCTTATGAGGTCTGGGTCGGAACCTAGGTTATCTTCTGCACGATATCGAGCCGTGTAGTAAAGATTACCATCTCGTGGGTCACTATCATTCGGTGTTGCGTCAACCAGAAGCCGCTTTCTAATTTCCTCATGCGTATCCATGTTGAACTCATCGAAAGCCGGTTGAAGAACTATATTGCTTGCCCCATCCCTACCGTTTGTTAGACCGCTTGATTGATTCGTATCTGTACCAAGGTAGTTGCCCTGTATCTTGATGGCATTAACCATTTCCAATTTACCAGGTTCATCAATTGCCAATAATTTAAAAAATGCATCTTTGAAAGCAATGCCAGCTAACCCATTAGAATGTATTGCGTTGTTATAGAGGTTCTGGATGTTTTCGCCAGTAACACCCGCGTATTCAACACCACCAATCTGATGTTGTCCTGTTGGTGTTACCTTCGACGTTCCAACACCATTGATAACAATCCCGTCAAAGACAGATCGAGTAACGTCCGTCATCACAATGCGACTTGATCCTGTCTCAAGCACGACACCATCGCTGTTATATTGAATAGCATTACGTGCAACTGGTGGATCCAGCGAGACACTGATATTTGCAGTATTCGTAAGCTCTTGGGACAGCGTGATTTCTATTCCAACTAAATCGTCATCTTGAAACCGTTCTTCAATTGCTGTAATCACCGTACCAGATGCGATAGTTGCACCATCGGATGATGTCAAGGTTTGGCCAAGAAAAAGGTCATCTGTATTGATCGTTGGTTTTCCGTCAACCATCAGAACTGGGAGAAGTAGTTTTGTTGATCGAGCAACTGCCTGAACACCGACAACGGGGTCGCCTATCAGTGCAGCACCAAGAATATTCCTACCTCCTACCGAATCAAACTTTACACCAACGGCATTCCCTTCGTTGATTGTTCCGATTATATTTCCATCAACAATCCGGACGTTGTTGGCATTTGAGCCCAGAAGAATCCCAGAATCCGAACTTGAGTAAATCTGTGAGTTAGAAATCGTTGTAAAGTCTGTACTTGAGCCAGACCCTGGGCCATCCGCCATGACATTTTCAACCAAAACGCCATACCGATTTGGTAATGGACCATTAAGATCTCGTCCAAGGACAACGTTATCGATTAGTACATTTTTCGCACCACCGACAAAAATTGCAGCCCCCGTATTAAAACCACCAATTTGTAAATTGCTGATCACAGAACCCTGTGCAGAAGGCGTTAATTCAATGCCATTTAAAAACGCGCCGCTCACTGACGAACTCCGAACGAGACGACGAGTAATGCGCTCCTGACTGGGACGAACGGGGCCTATAGCGGCAGTTATTGTTCCTGTTGGAACAATCGCACCATCTCGAGTTTGTGTAATCTCACTCCCATCGATCGAAATCAGACTTGTTGCCTTAAGTGATACAGGGGTCGAGATCACGGGCAACTGTTGCTCAAGGACAATATTTGTCACGCTATCATTAAATGTGGTGGTGTACGGCTGGCGGTCACCGGTTCGAGCGATATAGGCACTGTTGCTTTGTAAAACATCAAGCATTCTTCCTAGTGAACCGGGGGATGTGTTCGTACCACCTTCTGTACTCACCTCAAAGTTCACCGTACCGTTAGGATTACTTGTCCCGATATCTGTGCGGAACTGAGACTCCGAATCGTATTCCTGTATGTCGCCTACGACATACGCCGCAGGGTTTTCGGGCTGCAAGGCACCGGAGAGCGTCTCCTTGTAATCCGTAAGACCAACGTACGGCAGACCAAATTCATGCAGAGATCTGTAAGACAACTCAAACATTTGTCCAGTAAGAGCTGTCCGCAAACTTCCCTCGGCAACTGCAACGACACCTTCCACCACCTGATCAATCGTCCCGTCACCATCTTCATCGATTCCTTGATACCGTTCTAAACTCCATCTTGATGATGCTGAACCAACATCTTTTACTGAATACAATCCAATTGCACTATCCGTTGGAGCACCTACTTCTTCGCCGCTGATAGCTTCTGCCACTGGCTCTCTAACGAGCACGATATCATTTTTCTCAAGTGGCACCCCATTAAACAGGCTGGCGCTCTGATCGATAAAACCGTTGCTCCTCGCAGTGATCGTATCAATATAGGGACTTGCATCATCTGTTTCCGGGCTAGTAGCTTCACTAAACGCTGCCTCAACTAAGATCTCCTGAGACGTCGCGGCTCTTGCGACAACATAGCCCGGCCGACTAGGCACACGATTCACTTCGAGTGGCGTCGCTGGTGTCCCACCTACACTAAGCTGCTCCGAAGGAATATTGTAGTCAAAAGGACTTACATTTTCGAAGGAGCCGCTCGCAAAACTTTTTCCTGCAAGTGTATTCGCATCCGCCGCTAGATTATTCGGATCAGCAACACCGGTAACGGTTACATAATGACGGTCTTTAAGCTCCGAAGTCTCATCAGAAGCTGTTGACCTTGCCAACGTAAATTCAACTTTGTCTGAACTTATGTAGTTAATTCCGAGAACAACATAAATTCCATTTACCGTGTTATCAACATTCTGAGTCCGTCCCCATATCTCATCTTCTAAATTTTCGTATTGACCATTTTTCACGAGGATCCTGTCACCGATCCGCATTCGATTCGCATAGATGTTGTCAAAAACAGGTAGCCGTTTGCCACGATTGTCCAACACGCCATTCCCGAGGTCTTCGTCAATTCTTCCCGGTTCACGATTGAGTTCCCCGTCGCCGTTGGTATCTTCAGTATCAAGGAAGCCGTTGTTATTCAGATCCTCACCGGGGTCAAGCACACCGTTACCGTTGGTGTCTTCAGTATCAAGGACACCGTTACCACGATCTTCACTGGGGTCAAACACCCCATTCCCATTCCTGTCATCGGATAAATCCAAGATACCATTGCCGTTGGTATCTTCCATATCAAGGAAACCGTTGCCGTTCTTATCCTCACCGGGGTCAAGCTCACCGTTACCGTTGGTGTCTTCCTGATCAAGCTCACGGTCGCCGTCCAGATCCTCGCTTGGCCGCCTCACTCCATCGGGTTTGTCTTCGGTATCAAGAACCCCATTACCGTTGGCATCCTCAATATCAAGCTCGCCGTTGCCATTCAGATCCTCAGTATCAAGAACACCGTTGCCGTTCAGATCCTCACCGGGGTCAAGCACACCATTACCGTTGGTGTCTTCAGTATCAAGGACACCGTTGCCATTGGTATCTTCAATATCAAGGACACCGTTGCCGATAAGGTTGTCTTCAGTATCAAGCTTGCCGTTGCCATTCAGATCCTCACCGGGGTCAAGGACACCGTTCCCAAGATCTATTTCAATCGGGTCGATCTCTCCATTGCCATTTAGGTCTTCGTTGTCATATGCCAAATTGACCCGCAATATTGTTGCGTATGTACCGGGTTCACCCGCTCCAGGAGTATAGGACGCGCCTGCAGGCAACGGTTTTGTCGTGGCAATCCGAACTTGCTTTGCGCTACTGAGTGCAGCAGGAAAATCTCGCACAGTCATACTTGGTGAAAGTGTTGATCGAATGATAGCTGACCCTGCAGCAAGCATAGAAGTACTACCCGGAGTGACTTCAACACCTGCATTGATATCTGCCAAGTCACCAATCAGGATTTGCTGGGAACCATGATGCAGAACATCCACACTACCGTTCGGGGCAGAAGCGACAATTTCTGTTGTATCGAAAACATCTGCATACAATGCTGGGCTTAGTCTGTCTGGCGTGCTGGCGTCATTGTCATGATCAACGAGCCTGTCTGCTCCCATCGACACAAGTGTGACATCGTTACTCTCACGCACCTCGAATGCTACGGCACTCTCATCTTCAACTCGAACTGTGCCTGCAGCGTCTACCGTAACCAGATTAGCCGCCGTAAAAAATGAAACATCCCCCTGGGCATTCACATCGACAACATCTGCTCGCACACGAGCATCGCCAGTCACACCACCCGCAGAATTCAACTGAATACGGTTTAGCCCGGAAATCGCATCATTGAGTACCATACCACCGGTTGGATCGGTCGCCTCAATTAAAATATCAATAAGTCGCTCATCCTGTATCGCATCAAGCACTCGTACAGCACTGTCAACAACAACACTTGGCCCACGCATCGTAACTGAACCAAAACTTGTTGTTATTGGTGCACTCACCTGAAAGTCTGCAACACTTTCCAGCACGACATCCGCTTGCGATCGAATTGATCCCAAAAGACTAAGACTCCCTCCAGCTGTGACTGAAAGTGTTTCAGAGGAGCCTGCAACTGCATCAATGACAAGATCATTGGCTTCATTGATTGTCATTACATAAGGAAACATTTCCTCAAGAGGGTCGCCTAACCGCGATGATGACTGTGTACGTAGACGGGTCACATCTGTCGAAAGAAAAACTTCTGACGTAGCAATCGAGAGATAGTTCTCCCCAAGGGTGTCGTTTCCGAGCGTGAGTGACAACGTATCTCCGCTAAGAAGCCCCACATCAACGTCTGTTAAACGCGAACGAGTGGTCAAAATGTACGGAGCCTCCGCCTCAGAACCGATTGAAGAAGACATGACATAGCTTTGACTGCCTGCAGACACCGTCCCTTCAATATAAATATCTCCGTCCTTGACTTCGATGAATGCACTCGTTGCTTCAGTTAGATTTGCAGGCGGGCCATCTAGAAGATTCGCTGTATTACTCAATGAACCTGATTGCGTTACGATCAATTGGCTGCGTGGAATCTCTGCTGTTTCAGTAGCGTCTGCAAGTTGTATGGTAAATGCATCAGATGAAACTGGTGCATTCACTACAAACCTCTCTGAGGTCGTGTCGAGATATGAATTGCCTGGACTGGGCACTTCAAACGTTTCTGCAGCCAAAACCGGCGCATTGATCAAAATTTCAGAACTGGCAAGTAACACGTCACCCTGACCGAATTGGGTGCCCGTTGTAATAACAGGACTGTCTATTCGAATCCGACCGCCAGGTGTTGGAAGATTAACCTGAAGTCCATTTGTGTGCGTCAGTCCAGGAAAAATTGTTGCATTTGACGGAACACGAATAGCAGCGGGAGTATAAAGGCCCGCTTCAAGGCTGTTTACCGTTAACGCAACGCCCATTGGCACCCCAGACCCAAGATCTGAAGTTTCATCTCTCAAAAGTTCCGTTACAAATCGAAGCTCACCGCTGATAGAGTCAAAAGTGCCCTGCAGACTAAGCGAAGCGGTTTCAATGGCCAAAGTGCCACCTATAGAAGTACCCAGGACCTCAAATCGCTGGTCCAGATTTCGTTCAATTCCTGGAGCGAAAATATCTTCAAAACTGAGATTTATCAGGGTCCGACCGAGGTTTGGATCATCGGTCGATATGTCGGTAGTATCGACTTGGAAGGGCACAATCTGTGACACATTGAGGAAGTCAATTGTCAACGCTCCTCGTAGACTTCCAGGTAGGTATTGACCAGCTTCCCACTCACTTTGTTCGAATGCCTGAATTCTTTGGACTCCGTCGACTGAAGATGCAAGCAGATTAAAGTCAGTGAACGTTGTGCCGTCGAGCCCCAAAGGCATGGTCCCAGAAATTTGCTCGATACGAACGTCTACACCAGCTTGGAGACCACGAAACGCAGGATGGCGAAGATCAAGACGTGTAATTGCTTCCTCGCCATTGGCTCGGTCGATCCCCTCCTCGTAGTCAGTAAAAACAGTAGCTACAATTGGTCCGCCTGCAATGAGATTGGGAGAATCAAACTCAATACCGCCATCAGTCCCATTTGAGAAAGCGTATTGCGTCTCACCAACTCGCAGTACACCTGAAGTTTCGCTGTCTAGATCAATTGCTTCTCGAGGGAGATAGAACGTGAATGTGTCTTGGCTGAATTGATTTTGATATGGTGCGTTTTGTCGCTGAAGATTGGTTCTGACGAGATTTCGCCCCTCAAAGATATTGAGACTGTCGTAGGTTGAAAGAAAATTTGGAACCTCTTCTGCACCGACGAACGATGAATTATTCGCAACCATCATGTCTTGATCATTGTTACCAACATGTTGAATAAACGCGTCATCTCCGTTGTCGACAATCACATTAACCCAGTTCTCGCGGCCATCCAGAGGAGTCGATGCAAAAACGTCCACAGCTAGAAGCATCCGCGGCTCAAGCCTCTCAGGGTGAATGCCATTACCCCGGGCACCAGATGCTATTCTTCGCTGCTTACGACGGTGACCTTGTATATCTCTTACCAACCCAAGGTGCCGAAATAAATTTCGCATGATAATGTTTTTCCTCAATACATTCTGCAAAAGTGACTCATCATCTTTCGCTAAAATACTGTTACTCGACCGACTCGTTGGCTTGCCCCCACAGCAACTACTGCTGCAGTAGATTTGTCTTTCTATAAATTCCCACAACCATTATTTCATTTCACTATCCCTATCTCATCGCAAACTGTTGATTTTTTTAGTCAATCCAAAACCTAGAAACGGGTCGTTGGCCTTCGAACAGGAGCGCCAGCAGGTTGTGCAGGAATCGCCGTCACGAAGCTCGAAAATGCACTCAAATCATTTGGCGATGATAACCGACTGCCATTCGCATCTACCAGTATTGCTGCGACTGATACCTGATACTCTTGACCATCGATCAAGTCTATTTCAGTTCCATTTTCATCCGTCAGTTTTTCAAGGTCATATCGAGTTGATACAGAAAGAAAGTCGATGTACCACTGGCGATTACCCTTTACAACATGAATCTGGTAGCCACCAATCGCTCCCGTGCTTGAATTGGTTTCTGGTGCAACCCAACTCAGTCGAATGAGCTGCCGGCCTGGCTCCCACGTCAGACTCGATGGTGCCAATGTTGCAACCAGAGGCACACCGATTTCTGAATTCACATTATTATTACGGTCACCAAAGTCGTACTGTGTGGCCTCAGCACTGTAGTTGTAATGCCTCTCGAACAAGGCTTTGAAGCTTTCATGGGACCGCAGGCCCGCACCGCTCACATCCAAAGTGCCGTTTTCGTTGGTATCTTCAGTATCAAGTAGACCGTTGCCGTTCAGATCCTCACCGGGGTCAAGCACACCGTTACCGTTGGTGTCTTCAGTATCAAGGACACCGTTGCCGTTATCATCTTCGCTGACATTCTCTGCCTGGAAGTTCGCTCTCAGGTTTCCAGGCTCAATCGCTGCCTGATGCTCTTTGCCAACATAGTTACCCTGTAACACTACGGGCCTGATATCTGCATCATTGATAACCCCATCATTGTTGCTGTCTTCTTCCAAGAACCTAACACTTTCCAGAAAGCGAATTCCGTACTGGCCATTAGAAAAGATAGCATTGCTCGCCTCAGAGCGAATCTTGGGGTTCAGACCCTCAAAAGTCAGCTTAATCCCGTCTGCCAACTCCCCTTCCGTCGCTGCGCTAAGCGTAATTTGGTTATTCACAGGATCAACGCCGACGACTGTTGTACCACCGGCAATTGCACCGACACTGTCAGTGACTCTCATTCCCTGAGAAATCGGCAAGACACTTTCGAGAGTAAGTGTTACGGAGCCAGCGACATATTTATCACCAGTCTGACTTGCAGCGTTGACTTGCCTCTGGAATTGTGGATTACTAAGTCCGTCACCGAGCACGACCTCTAGCGGGGAAGCAGATGCCGGAACCTTATTTTGACCGATATCAACACCGTTCAAGACGTTGTTGCTAACTTCAGTATTGACGACCCTGACTTTCCCAGATTCTATTTTTACGCCTGTGAAGTTGCTTGATACTAGGACGCGACTGCCTTCATCTAGCAAACCGTTACTGTTAATGTCTTCACCAATGTCAAGTACACCATTGCCATTGAGATCTTCGCTGGTAGCTCTGCCACTACCAAACTGTATGTCTTGACCTCCGATATTAGTAAGGGTTGCTCGTTCTGACATCGTGACATATCGCGAGAAATCGAGCTTACCGTTGTTATTTATGTCTTCACCGGGGTCAAGCACACCGTTACCGTTGGTGTCTTCAGCATCAGGGACACCGTCGTTGTTGACATCCTCTAGAGCTCGGCCTTTTTCAATAAAAGCGATCACTGTACCCGGTAGAAAGGCACTGCTGGATACTTGCTGGCCCAGATACAAGTCGTTGCCATAGGTGCTCCATGTTTCAGCATCAAGCACAACGGTTGCCTTATTTTGAGTAACACTAAGGTTTGATATCGTTGAAAGCGGGTTGGCACCAATCATATTTCCGGCAAGGCCGTCAAGAGATTGACCCTGTTTGTCATGTGTACGAACTTCAATACCTGAAGCATTCGAACCGATGGGTTGACCAATAGAACCGCCAACAACCTGCACATAGTCTGTTGGCATTGAAGCACCAGAATTTGACTCGATCAGTATCCCTGCCCCAATGATTGGATTACTGATTCCACCGCTTATTGAAGCTGAGTAAATGTTATTATCTAAAAGTGTGACTGGACCGCTCCGCCCGACTCCATCTCCAGTGACTTCAATGCCATACTTCACTGCCTGGGATTTTTCTTGAGCATTCAAACCGATTGTCATTTGCTCAACCAGCACGTTACTGACCGAGTCGAGTCGCACCGCAGCCCCAGACTCGAATCCGCCCATCTGGAGACCACGAAGAACTGAACGAGTCGCATCTTCTGGTGACATATTACTTAAGCCCAAGCTGGTTCCTCCAGTTGCACCTTCTTCACTGTCAAGGAACCCGTTCCCGTTGGTGTCTTCAATATCAAGGAGCCCGTTACCATTGGCATCTTCAGTATCAAGCTGCCCGTTGGCATTTTCGTCCTCACCGGGGTCAAGCACACCGTTACCGTTGGTATCTTCAGTATCAAGGACCCCGTTACCATTGGTATCTTCAGTATCAAGGACCCCGTTACCGTTGGTATCTTCAGTAACTAACCCTTTGTAATCAAAACCATTAATCTCATCATCAACAACAAATGTGCCCTCGCGTGTAGATGTAATTCGTGATCCATCAATCACGATTGGAAGGATGCTATCTGTTGTTAACGGATAACGATTCGCTGCATCGAGTACAAATGGTCGCGAAATTTCAGGCAGCTCCTGCTGCAACTCAATAGTGCCGGTGATCCCATCAAAACCGCCCAGCACGTTTCCAAAAAGAATTGCCTGCTCAACAATTTCGTCATTAAAATCTCTTGCCTGATTTTCTTGAACAAGCTTCAACATTCTGCCGAGAGAGCCTGGCGAGGTATTTGTTTTGCCATTTGTACTCACCACAAAGTCAACAGCATCACGTGGATCATATGAGCCCAGCTGAAGCTGAACTTTTTCTGTGGGATTGGCACGGGGATCACTAATAGAAAGATCAGACAATCCCAAACCATCGAACCGCACGGTAAAAGACTGACCGGTGACAGAAGTTCGATAGAAACCGTCTTCAACAACTACAACAGCTTCATCTACTAGCCCACTGTCTGGTGATATCCAGCGATCCAGCCGCCAAGGGCTGACGCCATCAATTGTGGCTTGATAGATTCCGTTCGGTCTTGCAGAAGGATATTCCGCCAAACTACCGAGGTCGAGAACCCCGTTACCGTTGGTGTCTTCAGTATCGAGTACGCCATTTCCGAGGTCCTCACCGGGGTCAAGGACACCGTTACCGTTGGTGTCTTCAGTATCAAGGGCCCCGTTACCATTGGTATCTTCAGTATCAAGAACCCCGTTGCCGTTCAGGTCCTCACCGGGGTCAAGCACACCGTTACCGTTGGTGTCTTCAGTATCAAGAACCCCGTTACCGTTGGTGTCTTCAGAATCGAGTACGCCATTTCCGAGGTCCTCACCGGGGTCAAGCGCACCGTTACCGTTGGTGTCTTCAGAATCAAGGACCCCGTTGCCATTGGTATCTTCAGATACATCTGACGCTGCACCGAACCGAACCAAGATCAGATCACCGTCTTCAACACTCACTCCCGAGACAATCAATTGGCTTGCAGCATCGAGTACGCCATTTCCAAGGTCCTCACCGGGGTCAAGGAGCCCGTTACCGTTGGTATCTTCAGTATCAAGCTGCCCGTTTCCGTTGGCATCTTCAGTATCAAGGACCCCGTTTACGTTCAGGTCCTCACCGGGGTCAAGCACACCGTTACCGTTGGTATCTTCAGTATCAAGGACCCCGTTACCATTGGTATCTTCAGTATCGAGTACGCCATTTCCGAGGTCCTCACCGGGGTCAAGGACACCATTTAAATTAACATCTTCGACACTCACCCCAGTGATGCTGCCTTCGCCCTCCTGCCCCCCCACAACGTCAAACTCTCCGAGCAGAGTAGCATCTGTTACAGCTCGTACTGAAATCTCATCGGGTGACCGTTTATAGCCAGCGGCAACATGAAGCGGAGTCTCATTCAAAAGAGAGTCATAGTCTTGCACACGGAACGACTCCCCAGCAAAATCGCCATCTTGCACAGCAATACGTGAATTAATGGGCAAACCAGACGTTACACTCGTCGTTGATGTACGAGTTAATACCCAAGGGCGTAGCAGGCTACCCAGATCTGTGATCTGATAAAGACCGTTTTCGTGCGGATTTGACTGCCCGCGAAGTAACACAATATCTCTTACTCGCAGCCTGGTGTTGGCACCAAAGCCAGGGAAAATCTTTGATATATCTTGTTCATTATTGAGGCTGCCGACGCTGCTTGAAGCCGTGATGGTTGATGGTGTTATCCCTGGTTGATTGTACGCAAAAACACCAGGAAGATTTCCATTCGGGCCCGAATCCGAAGCTGCTCGGGCGCTTAGAACACCAACTCCAGCTTGAGGAGCATCAAGAACGACAATATCTCCTTGCGTCGATCGAATGCTGACATTGCCAGCAGCTCTTGTTTCGGCAGCATTGAAACCAACGAGACTCTGAAGATTACCTATGGTCAAGACATCAGAGGTCACAGCGAGAACTTCGACACTCCCTTGTGGAGCCGAGACGATCACTTCATTGGTATCTCGGACTGTGGCTACAAGTGCGGTACCCTCGTCGAGGACACCGTTACCGTTGGTATCTTCAGAATTGTCGAGTACACCGTTTCCGTTGACATCTTCACCGAGCGGATCAACACCCTGAGCAGTTAACGTCGTAAGTCCGGTTGCTACAACATTGAAAACTGCATCATCTTCTTCGTTAATCGTAACTGCACCGCCTGAGACAATCACTGCCTCGTTGACATTCGTAGTCAAATCGACGTTGCCGTCTGAAACAATGTCTAGTTTGTTGCCAACTACCGTTGCTACTGAACGCACACCAGAGTTGAGATTGTCTGGGCTGGTTTGAATCAGGGTAATACCATTTGTCGCTGAGATCGCTCCAAAAGCCAATGGACCTGATGTGGATGTCATCCTTACGTCAGTAGTTGTTTCGTCATAATTGGCATTAAGAACCAGGATGTTACCAGTGACATTCACCTCGGAGCCAGAAAGTGCGACCGTCCCATTGACTGTACTTATCTCCGCTTCACCAAAAATCTTTTGCTGAGATTGTATCGACACGTCTCCAAACGAATCGATACTCGATGTCAATTGAATCTCACCTGATGCTGCGAGCTTAAATCCCGCCCCAGTCCGTACCACTGCCTCAATATTAATGGCGTCTTCTTCTTCAATCGCAATATCGAAGGTCGATGGTTTGACCGATGTCTCTACTGAGTTGTCACCCTCCGCACTTATTCGAAGACTGTCAACGCTTGTATTCAAGAACACATCGTGCACTACGGACTGCCCCTCGATAATAGGCTCAACATTATCCAGAGTGATATCGACAACGGATCCGGAGAGAGAACCCTCTCCATCAGTTACAAACCGATGGGACTTTTGATCTGAAGATGTGCGTAAAAAATACGACTGGTCATTGGCAACCACGTTACCAGCAAACACGAAATCAGATTCGATGCCTCGTACAGACAACCGAGTCGCATTCCAATCGCCCGATGGTGTAATTTCGACACTACTCCTCGTCCGCAGATCTGTGCGGTCATCATCTGCAACACTAACCCCGAAATCTTGACTTGTTATCGTTGTGTTTGTCTGAAAACGCTCAACAACAGTCGCTCGGGAACCACCAATCGCAAGCTCTGAATTAAAAGCTCGTGAGGTTGGTGTAACGAGGAAATTAGACTTTGAGGTAATTGGGGCATCGACTTCGATAGTAGAGGCCGCTAGAGCAATGTCATTATCATTGTCCGGGTTGGTAACTAATGGGCTGGCAATAGTTATTGATGAATCCGGACCAGGAAGATCGACCTGAAGACCAAGGAAGAAATCCCTACCAGCGGCAAGTGTTACTGCCGACGGACCTTCTGGAACTATTGGGGTTGCATACTGGACGTCAATAGTTGACCCCCCATCGGGCGTCCAAACCTCATCGCTGTCCTCTCCTCCTGTTGTTTCATACGTAAATCTAATGATACCACTGTCGAAAATCTGCCCCGTGATAGTAACTTTAATTTTTGTTACTACCGGTTCCCCATCTTCAACTGTGGTATCATTTAATTCTACTTCGGCTGAGAGCAAGGGCACGCCAAATTCATTGGCGAATAAAGCATCGACACCATCCCCTAATGTTCCGTCTTCTACATCGTAAAGAAAACGTGGAGTGAATGAAACGCTTCGAAACTGTCCCTGATGTTCTAGTGTAACCCGTCCTCTAACTGTTCCTGGCACCATGTGATGCGCAAAAGGATCAGAGGGCACTGTCCAACCACTCGGACTTAAACCGCTAAGGGGATTCCCTGCGTCAGGGAGTGCGAAGGAAGGAGATTTCCCCATCACGGGCTCTATCCCAAGAATGGGATCGGCAGTGTTAAAATCTACGTCATGTCCTGCCGTGACGAGTATGTCCTTATACCAACCGGTGAACTGCGTAATACTTCCCGGATTTTCAAAACTTGCATCTTCTGCAAACTCAATACGCTCACTTAGACCACCTCCAAAATCAATTTCCTGTGTCGCTCTGAGATACAGATCGTCTTCATTTGAATCTAACGTTATGACACCCCAACCATTCGGTCGATCACCTTCTGCTTCCAACGCAATCGAATTCGCTGACAAAGCAATGCGCGTTTCAAGCTGTTCGATTGAACTGCAAACATTTCGTTGGTAACGTCTTGATCGATAGACTTCACTGTCGTTGGTTTTTTGCCTGAGAGTTTGCTTTCGAAGCCGATCAAAAATTCCAAAGAACTTATCGTAGAACATAATTTCGTACAGGTTTCGTAAGTGATTGAAGGGGGAAATGCTTTATTGAAAAGGCCGCCCGTGGTCCCAGAATTATTTAGTTTGACACCGCCCTACAGAGCAGGCAAGTTTTTGGTTTGCGTTAAAAAAAAGCAGGTAAAAAGCGGGGTATCCGACACTTCTCGCATACTGTTCATCGATCAACGGCCTTAAAAACGACAATCTCTCATTTGATCTTCGGCAATCTCTAATCACAACAAATCTCCACATCACTACTGAAACGCAGGGTTTACCCAACCGACAAAACCATCCTGCATTCAAGCCCGTTTATTCGGACAATGGGCACCTTTTCCTTTTTACGAAGACAATCCATCTTTGTTCGGTAGTTTCTCGAATTCTTCTGGCTGACCATTCATTTGAACTTGGAATGCCAAAAGAATGCTGCCCCACCAAGTGGGACGACGTCCAAATGATACGCTGAGTAAATGTCGTTTCTGCACTGAATTACGCGTTATCCGAAACACGAACACGCAAAACATAGAAATACCACCAGAGGGCCCAACTCCGAAGACTGCATTATCCAAAAAACGTTCGTTACAAATGCCTACTTAGACAATTATGATGAGGGCGACACCTGGACAAATAAAACAACACAACAGTTTTTTACGTGTCACTTTTTTGACGATGTCAACATCAAATCACGCACGGTTAAACACGGATCCCAAAAGAACGTATTCGCAGTATAAAATTCCACAAAAGTTATAGCTGGGAGCAAATTCTGAATTGTTGGCCAATTTCAATTGATTTTGGGCAGCTTTTAAGTTGTGTATTAATTCCCAGACAATAGAAATCAGACCAATCAGACGCTTCGACATTGGGAGGTAAACGTCGCAATCGGAATGCCTCAAATTTATCACGAAACAAATGACTTATTTCACCTGTGAAGCTATTTCTTTCTGGTACAGCACAGCGTCGACACACTCCTACAGCCTGAAATACTACAGCGCCAATCTGAAATAGACACGGATCACCTACGTGATACTCTGGTTCAAAAAAACCGACAGCATCTGCCTCTGCACAGCTTTCAGCTGAGAATGGGCACGCGAGTGAATCTTCCCAAAATGGTCCTTGCACTTTCATACCAAAATCTTGGCTGCCGATTTCTCCATTCTCGTCGTTTTGCTCTGTTGCAACCTCAATGTTCATACGAAATCGTCGTCTTGCCTCTGCGGTTGTCCAGCTAAACCAGCGAGCCACTTCATTGAGACTTTCATGCGAAATAAGCGTTGGCCCTGGAGCATCCCGATCGTCTGGAAAGCCACCGTCAAAACGCTCTTGAAGCAACACATCTGTTGCGAGTGCCTCTGAAAGCCAGCCGCACGGTCCATCGCGCCCCGGAACAAGTGGAAAGGTCTCCTCCTCAAGAGACGAAAGATCGCCTGGCACGCATTCGTCAACCGAAAGGGTAACAAAGTTATTTCCCTCCTTGAAGTCACTGCGACTACCCTCAATTCCTTCAATTTGGAAGGTTGCTCGAATGCCATGGAAGCGGGCATTTTTCTTTGCACTGACCACTGCGCCCTCGTCATCCACGAGCCGCCATCGTCGATCGTGCATGAGCCCGCCGCTTGGCAATACCGTCGCTTCAGCGAGCCCGAGGCCGTCAAGGCTTTTCACCGGATAAATCGTGATGCCGGCAAGATATGGCATCGAAGACGGCTCCTCCAAAAAATTGACAACGCTTACATTACATCCGGAAATTAAAGGTCTGCCAGAAAAGCCTTAGCAACCACTGGCCAACCGTTCGGTTCCCAACTTCAATCCTAGCGGTTCCCCGCATACCCGGAGTCAAAACATTTTCCGCGTCATCGACCTGCATAAGCACTTCGTAGCTCGTCGAGATAGGAACTTCTCGCCCCATCTCATCGGTTGTTGTTGGGACAGATCCACCTGCCTTAACACTCAGCCTCTCAGAACCAACCTCAATATGAGTTTCTGCAATCTCATCAACAGCACCCCGGAATGTCTCAAACGGAAAGGCATCAAGCTTCAAATCAACCCGCTGTTCACTTTGCACAAACTCAACTTCACTTTGGTCAACAATCATAACCGCTTCAAAATGGTCTGCATCACCAACCATGCACAGCACAGTACCCTCGGCAAAGGTCGCACCAATATTCTTTTTGGCTAGTGCACTACCAGACCAACCGGGCAGACGTCCACTTGGATCAGGCCGCTCATCAACCGTCTCTGCCGGCAACACCAGACCAGAGCGTGGTGCTTTTAACACAAGTTCTTTTTGATACTTGAGCTTCTTAGCAAGCTGCTCTTCAACGCTCTTCAGAGACTCCTCTACTGTCCTAATCTCCATGCCGGCTGCTGAATCTGTAAATCGTTCACGCTCAAGACTGGCAAGTCTCGCACGATAGCCTGATTCTTGTCCTTCCAGTTCTGCGATCTGAAGCTCCAGATCAATATTTGAAAATGCAGCCAACTCATCACCTTTAGACACACGATCGTTTGCCT
>WLWF01001130.1_pt1 | contig 23312 bp, 17 predicted proteins | sample 6718331 | NCBI WGS metagenome assembly WLWF01 (sample SAMN12718692, study PRJNA515312) | sponge metagenome | isolation source: marine sponge | host: Mycale hentscheli | place: New Zealand: South Island, Marlborough, Capsize Point | collected 2003-05-01
AAAATCATAGCTGCACACTGGACACCCTGTAATGATATCGCTATTTTTTGTTGATCTTACTACAAATTTTTCATCAATCGACTCTAAGTCATAGTAAAAGTTTGAGCAAGAGCATTTCCAAGATGTGGCCCACCCTCCCCACATGCCACCACCCCAAGTGTTTCTAAAATGCGTAGACACACTTGTGCAGTTATCGTAGACCAAAGGGCCGTTGTGCAGGTTATTAGTGTCTGGATTTTGATCCATAAACTCAAATAATTTTTCAAATACAGAAACGGTAGGACACAAGAGTACATGAGAGTCTAGCATTAGTACGAAATCACCTTTAGCTGCCCTGATAGCAGCGTCTTTCGGACGAGCGGTTCCGTTCTCTCTTTCTATAACATAGGTTAATGATTTCTGATTAGCTAAGTTTTGAACCGCAAAATTCTTTAACTCCTTAGCATGATTAGAATCTGGGTTGTTTTCGCAGATTACAAACTCTATTTGTTCTAATAAATCTCGCCTACCGTTAAATGCTAATTCTTTTCTTATGTCTTGAATAGTAAAATAAGCGCCATCCAAATCGTCATAGTGGGCTATTGCCACTGAAAGTCTTTTGTTCAATTTCCTCTCCTTTATAAATCTATTCTTCTTGAAATTACGTCACCTAGACTGGAAAAGTAAACTCCAGTAACCGCTTCTTCGCAACAATAAGCCTGTATCTCAAAACCGTCTGAAGCTTGTAATCCTGTCGTGTATTCTGAGAAATATTCAGAAAAAATATCACCAATATCAGATGGGGTGGCACTACTAAGAAAGTCTATGTTAGCTTGAATACCAGCCAAGCCTTCGCAGTCTACCTCTTGTGGCGTACCTTCATTTTTTACGCAATCGTTAATATCGCCACCATCCCCGCCGGTTTCTCCCCACTCGCTTGGGTCATTGTATTCCCATTCGTATGTAGCTGACACCGCTAGTGTGCCTTCGCACTCAACGTCGCACGGGTCCGGTGGGGCAGTTGTAGTGGTGGTAGTGGTGGTCGTTGTCGTTGTCGTTGTGGTAGTTTGGTCTTCCGTGCAGCAAGACGGGGTGAATCTTCTCTCACCAACATAGGGGTCAGGACCAAGGGAGCTTGGGTCAATTAAACATTCACCAAGTCTGATATTATCTATCAGCTTCCATTCGGCGGAAAATCCCGTCTGAATCCATTGCCACTCGCAGGCTCTAAGGTTATCATCGCACTGAAAAGTATTGTCAATTTCCGTACAGGAATCTGGCCCTACGGTTGTAGTGGTTGTTCTACGTGAGAAGCAAGGGCTTTGTTCGCTGTTAGTATTGGGCTTAAAGGTGGTTTTTGTTGGAAAAAATAATCCCCTTAGTCTAGCGACTCTCTTGTTGCACTCACTTCGCGTAAGCCCATCCACGCTGACTTGAAAATTTTGGTTAATCTCACCGTTTGAGTCAATTGGTCCGTAGCAACATAATCCTACATCTTCTGATTCTGGACAATCGCTCCTGTCTGAGCAAAAGCCGCCTCTATCTTCACACTCTTGCCTGTTAAGGTCTGTAAACACCTCAACCTCAACACAGCAATAATCGCAAGGTGACTCAGATATATTTAGATATGACGTTGGCATTTTAGCTTCTCTAGGATGGAGTAACTGTGTAGTTTATATTGAAGTTTCCAAATAGCTCACAACAAACAATAAAGTTAATCTCTTTGATATATTCATTTTCTAAAAACGTAAAATCTCCTGCAATATTTTGTGGCACAGGACACCCCAAGTCTAACAAGGCTTTCTCTATACCCTCTACTTCGTAGCTAACATTAACTTTAATACCTTGAACCCTCTTTCTAAAAACCAAAGTTATGCCTTTGGAAACTTGACCATCGCACTGTTCATTAAAGTTAACATCATCTAGAGACACGACGTTGTTTTGTGTTATATCTGTATCTCCACAGGTCTGAACAAAATTAGGATCAAAGTAATCTGCTCCACACTGTAGTTCTGTTATATCGTCATAGCCATCAACCTTTGGGTCTATTGGCGTATATGTGTAGGTTATATCAGACGGCTTAATCACAGAACCATCGTAATAAGTTCCTCCACCACCACCTAAGCACCCCGGAGTACTTGAAAGATACTCATTTATACTGTTTTGATTTAGAGATGCGCTTATAGTCTGAACACTCTGATGAAACCATATCACGTCAGGTGGGCCGTCAATAACTTGTCTTTGGTATGTAGCGCAGCAACAACCCACTATTGCTGGTGGAGGACAGGGATTTGTATGACAAGCGCCTACGCTTGCTGAAGACCAAGGGTAAAAACTTCCAAGATCTTCACAGCGAGCGAGTCCATTTATCGGCTCTGTTCCAAAGTGACAATCAACGCACTCTCCGGTATCTGCATTGCATTTATGATGAGGAAAACTACAGATAATACAAAGGTCAGGTGAACAATTTTCAAAGGTATTTATGTATGCTAAGTCACTGGTCGTGAAGTTCTGACCTTCTTTTGTGTCCCTATTAAGAACTTGGACATCTCTTAAATCTGTCTGTACTGGCTCAGAAATTAGGTTTGTTCCGTCTGGCGTGTTCCCTATACGAAACGGAGAGTCTAAAACAAACCCAAGCCTATTGATGTGTAGGTTTACATAATCAAAGATGAAGAATGGAGATCCAGCGTCTTCTGTTCTTGAATCTATCTCGTTGACTCTGGTATGCTGAATAAGCCGATCACGATAAACATTTAGGTTACTGAAACGTTTAAAGTTGCGATAAAGACCAATTATAACCCTCTCGTTGTTGAATAGTTCTATTCCATTTTCTTCAACATTTTTATGAAAGAATGTAGAAAACTCCGCTTGCCTATCACCGTAAACGTTTTTTCCACCCCAAAAGCCACCGTCCGGTATATTTGAAGCTTGACAGTCAATCTCTGGGCCTTTAGATGTGTTAGCGTCTACCAATGAGCTTTTAACATAATCTATGTCTTTAAGTCTAATTTTATTGAAAGCTGTAGGCCAGTTAGAGTAAAAACCACCGTAGATATCTGTTCTTATATTCTCAACAGTGACGCCTATATTTTCAGCGTCTTCCTCGATTTGATCTACATCCCAAGTATTACGAAAATTAAAGTTACCGCTAAAATTCTTTCTTACTATAACCTCGCAGTTATAACCGTCTGAGTCGGGCGTGTTTAAAACATAACCAAACCCATAACTATGGTGACATAAGAAAACGTCTTTAACGTCAGAAATTATTCTTTCTCTGTTGTTTACGACAAACTCATCCATCCACCTAGACCAATCGGTTTGATATGTGCTGTTGGAGTCTGGACCGGCTTGCGACGCTGCCTCTAGCTTTTCAGGAAAAATGTCTGAAAACGAAACGCATTGTAATGTATTGTCACTCCATAAAATCAAATATAGTGAAGCTGACATACGAGGCTGTCTAAAAGTGGCTTTATTCGATTGATATGCAGAGTAGGCTTTTTTTATTGTTAGGTTTGAAGAGGGTGGTGTCACATTACCGATGACAGGATAAGACCCATTGTGACCACAAACTATTGTGTAGGAGTCTTCCTCAAATGCTTTTAGTATTACGCCTCCGTCATTCAGCCTAACCGCGTCTGAAGGTTCATATCTTTTCCCGTTAGTAATAAAGTCTTGATAAAGTGCGTCATAAGACAGGGGCGCCCCACCAACACCAAACCCTATGTAATTAGGTCGAATAAAACTACCAAAAAATGTAACATTATTGTTAGACCCATCATAAGCCTTGAACCCTAAAAACCCTCTAGAAGTTGGCATTACTTCAACGTAATCCGTAGATGTTTCAGATTGTTGATTTTCAGAATTTAAATAAAGCCAAGATCCGTTGCCATCTATGTTAATATATTTTTGATTGTTTAGTAGATCATCTCCACCAAAGCTTGGATTCCCCCAAGTGTATATAGCGCCGTCACTAGTCAGCACGGCTGTAGCAAAAAAGTTCTCTTCTATTTTTATTGCGTTTCTTATAGAAGCAACTTTTTGAAACCTAGATTGCGCCCTGTTGAAATTGTACCAACAAGACTTATTTAAGTTATTAAGGTTAGGCCAGCCAATCCGATTGTCGATAAAGTTACTGTATGTAGTTCTCTCGTCGGAACTCAGTCCAAGGTCTAGATCTCCGGGGTCGTTTGTAGAGCGGATGATTTGATTATCTGGATTAGTGCTACTGGGAGAATATACATCCCAATCAGTTTCAGTAGGCAATGGAATTACAGCAGCACCACCGTTGTAACTTCCTGCTTGAATAACTCTTCCAGATCTTACATCTTCTGGAGAGTAGATAGCTGTAATACGACCACCATATTTGGAAGATATTTGAGAATACTTGTCCGTCGTTTTAAGGTTAGTAGCACTAAAAAGATCATAGCCTCTTGGTGATCCGCTTTCACCGCAACTAGTGCCCGTACTCCAGTTTACGTACTCAAGTAATCTTAGATATCTTTTTAAGTAAAGCGAATCGCCAGTTAGATTTTTTAGATTACCCTGATCGTCTAGCCATATTAGATTTGGAAGACCAGCGTACATATCGCTTGTCTGTATTTGACTTGATGTATTCTTGTTAAATCCGGCAGCTTGAGCTTCTGCTGTAAAATCAAAAATTTCGAGCTTATGCTGTCGGTATCTTCTATCATACAAAGTTATAGCAAGATATAAAGAATCATCATTGGTTGAGAAAAAGAAGTAATTTACTGGTTGGTGGTTTTGATAGTGGCCGCAACTCTCGTTCCCTTCGCTTGGAGGGTCATTTGAAGGAATTATTATATTTTCGGGATCATCCGAAAAGAATAGATTTTGAGAAAAAGCGTCAGGGGTAAAACGATGAGCGCTATCCCAGCGACTCAATGGAATATAAGTCTCGTAAACACCCTTGTCACCGTCCGTATCTAAGTTTACAATAGAACAAGGTTCAATACCACCACAGGGTAAACCAGCACTAAAAAAAGAATTGGTGTATGTAGCGCACTCTTCTTCCGTTAAATCGGGAATACAGGCGGGTTGTAATCTACCGTTTAACTCTTCTGTGTAGCAACACGCCCCAAGCTCCTTTGCGTTAGGAGGCGGCGTACAGCAGCAGCTAAGACCTACACTTACCATTATTCGATCCTTTATTCTTCTACGGGTTCGCCGCTACAGGAAGCGTAGATCGGTCTGTATTCCCCGTTGACAAGCGTTGCGACACAGAACAAACCACCACTAACCTCAAAGAAGAAGTCTCTATTAATAATGTATTCTTCGTAAGAGTTCGCAAAAAGATCGTTCTTAACTGTTATTCTACCGCTGGTAGGGTTAGTATAGTCATCTGGCCCTAAGATTTGATCCACTAAAATACCTTCAATCATCGTGGGTTTAGACCACCTGTTCGCCTCAGACTGGTAAGGTCTACCGTTCGCGAAAACAATAGCTCCAGAGTTAGCAGGAGACGCAGGAAGGGTTGTGTTTAGTGTGGTTAATTTGCCGTACCTTGGAGTAATCAGATATCCACTTGCGTTAACAACGTCGTGATATGAACCCGTGTTGGCAACCAGTTGACCACTGGGGTCTGACGCATCATCTCTTCTGTCGAGAATAACCTTGTCAAAATACCCACTACCAGCAGTAAAGAATGTATTATCGTCAGAAAGCTCTATTCCGCTTGCGCCATAGTAGGTGTTTGACTCAACTTGATCAATCAAACCTCCCACTCCAGAGATTGTCACAAGATCATCATAAATGGTGTCAAAGTTATCTCGCGTCCAACCGCTAACGCCATCTATTAATCCGCCAACTCCAGATATAGCAAGTAAATTACTAGCAGCAAAGCCACTTACAGAACTTGTAACCCCATTAGTTCCAGAGATAGCGTTAAGGTTAGAATCTACCCAGCCACTAACTTCGTAAGTATAATTTTCATTCCAGCCACTAACCTGATAAATTAGACCGTTATCTACACCAGAAATAGAATCATTGAGTATATCCTCAAAGTATCCGCTAGTTAAAGCTAGTGTGCCATTGGTTACACCAGAGACAATGTTTACCTGCTGTCTGGTGTAAGCTTTTGCTTGACCAAGAATGCCTAAGTCCGAGCTACTAAGTCTCTGGTCGATGATTCCACCATCTCCAGATATGGCAAGTAAGCCGTCAACAGTCAATCCTGAAAGCGCACCTGTATCAAATCTGAACGTTTTATTAGGGGCGTCTAGGTCAACAAAGATGCCGCTAACACCTTCAAACTTTACAGAATCGGTATTCTCAATCTCTACTGCGAAAGTTCCGTCTGTTGCGTTCCAGTGATCATATTTATTTGAATCAAGCAGTTTTTGATCTATTCTACCGCTAACACTCCAGATTAAACCGCTAACGCCATATATTGTTGGGTCAACACCGCTAAGTGTTGTAAAGTTACTCAAGGCCCATCCACTTACGTTGTCACAGCACTCACTCGCCGTGTCTGGACAATTTACATTTACAAGACAGTCAACCCTAGCTTCTAGCGTGTCAAGAGCAGACTGTACACCCTCTGCGGATATTAATACTTGATCTACGTCCTGTTCCACAAAGACGGAGATCCCAGAGATACCAGAAAACAGAACGTTGTCCCCACCGCCAATCTGAGAGGTGTTGGCTGATGGGTCTTCAATATTCCAGACGTATAAATTACCTTCACCTCCAGCTTGTGCAATCCTCTGGTCGATGATTCCGCCAACACCGCTGACTTCAGTTAGGTCGTCCGTAATAGCGAGTGCAGAGAAATCAATTTCATTTACACCGGCTACATTTCTTATTGTAGTATCTATTCCGTCTATACCAATAAACTTAACTTGTTTGTTTGGTCCAATAGATTGAGCAGCACCGTTATTAGCATAAGCAAACCAAGCTGTATATTGATCTTGACCCTCTGGAAAATCTATGTTATTTATTTGTTGAATAATATAGTCTGCTGCCCAGCCACTAACTGCGTGAGTATAGTCAGAGTTTAGTCCACCAGAATATTCTACATAAGAACCGGCCCAACCGCTAACCTGATCAATTATGCCGTCTCTTCCAGATATTTCAATAAAGTCTTCGGTAAATGGATCAAAATACTCTAGCCTGAGTGAAGCAGTCTGGTTAGAGTCAAGCTCCCCCGCGATATCATCAATTTGATTGACTGCAACATTGATTGCGTCAAGGACAAGACCTGAAACAAATCCGCCAACACCAGAGATGTCTTCAATAACACCGGAAACAAGATCAAACTGAGAATCCATATAGCCAGAAAGCGGTGCGGCAGAAATGTCAAGCCTGTAGCCCGTGTCTACGTTTTGCTCGTCTAAACCTAACTCTGCGCGGATACCACTAACACCTTGTATTATCAAGCTATCAGAATGTTCTATCTGACCAGAATTATTAAATACGTCCTCGATTTCCCAGAATGTATAACTTCCAGCTTGGAATACTTGATCATCAACGTAGTCTTTTAGATAACCGCTTACATCATAAACCTGCCTTCCGGGTTCCCAGCCTGATATTTGAAGAAGTTCTCCGTAAGTCCAGCCGCTAACATTCCATATTAAACCGCTTTGACCGCCAAAGGATGGGACTGCGCCAGAGAGCGCATTTAGATTAAACTCTGTCCAGCCGGAAATGTTTGTGAAGTCATCAAATGCTAAACTGTATGCGTCCGAGGCTTGTTCTTCTGCATACGCTTTCGCAAAGCCGCTGACAAGAACAGCGCTGGCAGTTACTCTTTCATCTATAATTCCGTCTATACCGCTAACCTCTGTTAGCTTATCTGACAAGTATCCAGACAAGGGGGCAGCAGAGATGTCCAGCCTGTAACCTGTGTCTACATTTTGTTCGTCTAAACCCAACTCGGCCCTAATTCCGCTAACGCCTTGTATTATCAGGGTGTCGGATTGTTCGATTTGACCAGAAGCGTTAAATACATCTTCAATTTCCCAGAAAGTAAATGCACCAGCATTGATAACAGCTTGGTCTGTATAGTTTTCATTCCAGCCACTAACCTGATAAATCAACCCATCAAATTCATCAGCTAAAAATCCAGAAAGACCGTAAACAGAGCCGTCAGTAGCCCCGTCAAGACCAGACACAGCGGTGATCTCGTCGGCAGACCAACCGCTAACTTGGTAAATTAATCCATCGTCAATACCGCTAAGAGAATTTAATAGTCCATTAAATCCGCTGATAGCATTTTGATTGTAATCAGCCCAGCCACTAACGGAGTCGATTAATCCGTCAACTCCGCTTATTTCTTCCAGATCTGAATAAATTTCACCGAAGTTGTATAAGGCCCAACCGCTGACATTATCAAGCTGACCGCTAACGCTAAGAAGCTGTCCACCTTCTCCGCTTATAGCAACTATGTCCGATGTTAAGTCTGTAAGCTGACCGCTAACCCAACCAGAAAGAGGAAGGGCGGATATTTCCATAACCCTTCTGTCGGTAACTTGATCGTGGAAGTAGAAGGTGTCGATACCGCTGACGCCACTGAGCATTACAACGTCGTCTTTATCTATAACCCCAGAGGTTCCAAATTCATCAGATAAGGCGAAGCTCCAAGCCAAAGGAACATCAATAGTTCCTGCTATGTTTAGATTTCTAAAATAGCCATCAAACAAATAATCTTCCGCACCAACACTAAATATCTGACCGCTAGCGGGAAGGATATCACCACTAACGGCAAGACCTACTTCTGGATTTACAAGCACATCTGTGCCAACGCCAAGCTGCCTAGTAGACAGATCACCGTATAAAAGAGGTGGAATACCGCTCTCTTGAAGAGTTTGGTCGCATCCACCAGAGGCGTCTGGGTAAACCCCTAAGTAGAACTTAAATCCTGAATTATCGTCTATGTAGTAACCAGCACCGTGTCCAATTGCAATATTAAAATCACCCCTAGCATTTTCAACCAAAGAGTAATTACCAACCGCAACATTACCAGACCCCACCGTGTTAGAGCCTAGAGAGTTATGACCTACAGCTACATTGTCAGCGCCAAAGGAATTACAAGCCAACGCCAAGGAACCTACACTTGTATTTCTAGATCCAGTGTAGTTGATGCTTAAAGACTTGTAGCCAACAGCAGTATTGTCAATAGAAGATCTACCGGCAAGGTTTATCTGAGATAACGCCTGATCACCGGCAATTGTAGTCCTTGTATCATCAGAACTAAAATTTAACGATGTTAAGATTGTATCGTCTAGAATAATACCTAAAGAATCAGCTAAATCAGTAAAGGCTGATCTAAGGTCTGCGGGAGATATTTGCCTATTGGTATTGTCTGGCAGTATACTTTCAATATACTCCAGATAGTCGGGCTTGGTTCTGATAGTCATAGTTACTTAAATGAGATTATGAGTTGTTCTGAGTTAAATAATAACGTATCTCCAGCAAAAACCTCCCTTGGATTATCAAGAGTAGCCTTCATTAACACGTTACCTTCGCCAATCTGATTACTATCAAGAATAGCGATCCCAGAAACCCACCCCCAGCCATAGGCACTACCGGCCTCTTCTTGCGCTGCGGAATCCCAAATAATTTGAAAACAGTTTTTAATAACCCCTCCGCTTGCTGCGTATACATCTTCATCAAACTTCCAGTTTACATTTCCTGAAAGTGCGGGGTCGTTAAAGTCTATTCTTTCGTATCCGCTGAGAACATCATTGTCATATCTGTATGGAATCTCTGGTAACGACGCGCCTGTTGCGTCGTCGGGAATCTCACCGCTCGTTAGTGCGATGCAAATATTTGCTGGTTTAGCAAATGTTTCGGCCCTAAATACGTGGTTTATCAATCCAGATTCTAAATAATCTGATAAGTCTGCCATTTTTTGCTCCTGATTAGAAGTCCTAATTTACACGGTGTGTTATATTATACACAATTCCGAGCTAACCATATAAAAAAAGAAAGCCACTCCAATCGGAATGGCTTTCAATTATGATATTAGAATAAACTAATAATTAGAAACTGCCGAGGATGATACGACGGTTATCAAGAACACCGAATCCGAGTTCTGCAAAACCGTACCAACCAACTCTCTGCTGCCTGTGAAGGGTAGGATCTTCGTGGATATTAACAGCTTGCTTCATCGGCATAACAAAGCTATCGTTAGCACCCTGATCAAGACCAACTACCAACTCAAGGTCGGAACTCTCGACAGAGCCGCCAAGACCGTCCTCAAAGAATGACTGATACTCTTGACCTTCGCCAAGCTCATCAAGATCGTGAAGGTTTACACCAAAAATATTGGTGACTGGACCTTCGCCAGCGGCATTGTAAATGCTGGCTCTTACGGAATCTGGAATTTGATCCAGTCCCCAGTTGCGCACATCTTCAAGTGCTTCTGGAGATACGTAGATGTCAGTCAGACGACCACGGTTTCCGCTTGCTGTGTTACCACCAGCGTTACGACGCATAACGGTTTGCATCAAGCTGACAAGTCTCTTAGAGAACATACCAGCAGTTGCGTCACCATCATAAACCAAGATGTTACGATCAACACCAGCGGCAAGCAATGTGTGCCACCCGTCATCGTTCATCTTCTTGACAAAGCCAGTCTCAAGGACTTGCATTGCGCGGGCAGTAATGTCCCAACGTGCTTCGCGAGCATAACGAAGCAAGAAGTCAATCGAGCTAGCGATTGAGTAGGTTGGGATCATAACGTAGTCACTCTCGACCGCGCGCTCAGGAATACGACCGTGACCGGGGTTGGTGTAAGCTACGTGTTCGCCCTCTGTTCCGGGTGCAAGAAGATCCAAAGGATATTCAGTGCTTCCACCGGGTTCTACATTAATAGTCTCGAAAATGTTTCCGAGAATATTGCCAACCAAAACTCCCTTGCGGAGTGGAAGTTCAAGAGCCTTTGCAAACTCTCTTTGTGCTGCCAAGGCAGTCTCAGTGTGGCTATCGCCACATTTTCGGAGCAAAGAAATGAACTCTTCGCTAGGTCTTTCTGTATATGACATATTTAAGTCTCCTTTAAGTTATTGACTATGCGCCGTGATTAGGAAGGTTGATGTAAACCTTGGCGTATCCGTCAGCATCAGGAGCGGACATAAAACGACCAAGAGCCAAAGCGCCCGATTCAGGAGCGCCTCCTGCCGAATTTGCAATATTACCTGCAACGGCGTTAGAGGCGTATGCCAAATCTCCGGGGCCGGGAGTTCCATCAACGTTGTTGGTCACAACCCAGCCGCGAGTCATAACGGTGACCTTTCCGCCCTTTTGAATCTCATCCTTATACTGGTTAAGGTGAGTTCTTGTAAGATCCTTATCAACAACATCGTTAAGAAGGATGCCTACGGGAACACTGTCGCTATCAGCAGCGGCGTAGACAACAGAGTTTCCGCCTTGATCCATAGCAGCGCCAGAAGCGCTTAGATCGTCGAGGCAGACAACTCCACCTCTGGTGCCAGTACCAGCAACATAAAAGAAGCTGATGTCTGTCGATTCTTCATATCTATCGGTTTTAAGAGCCATAATTAAATCTCCTGTTAATTATTTAGTTGAGAGTACGTTCTTGGAAAGCCAGTCAGAAATGCTAGCCCTTGCGACTTCACGCTCGTCAGCAACTTCTGTTTGGTCAACCAAAGCTGCTTCACTTGTTTCCAAGTTCTCAACAAGCTCAGGAGTGACCTCCGCTTCGGCTTCATCAGCCTTTGCATCCTTTTCTTCTTTTTCTTTCTTCTTCTTTTCGATAGCTTCCTTCATTGCAGGAGGCATACCAGCTTCCGCTTCTTTTTCTTTGTCCTTGTCTTTTTCTGCATACTTTTTCATAGCCTTTTTCTTCATCATAGCAACGATGCTTTCAAAAGACTCATCATCAAGAGCGTCAAAAGAAGCCAAAGTTTCGTCAACTTCGTCCTCTTCCAAGCCAGCCTCGGTAAGACTTGCCTTACGCTTCATTGATTTCTCTTTTTTCTTCATGTCTTCCATCTCTTTCATAGCGACGGTAAGACCTTCTTGAGACTTAGCAAGAGCGTCTTCTAGTTCAGCAACTTTAGCTTGTGTGCTTTTGATGCTCTCTTCTAGTTCGGCAATACTGGTGTCTTTAGCTTCGATGTCGCTTTCAAAAGCCTCAACCTTAGAAGCGAACTCTTTGTTCTTTGCTTCTTCGATTTTAGCCTTGACAGCTACGTTTTCTGCTTTAGCAGAAGCAAGTTCAGCCTGAACATCAGCCAGTTGCTTCTCTAAAAGATTCTCGCTCATAGTGAGTTCTCCTATATCGAAATTGGAATTTTCATCTATATCAAATGCTACAGATTTTAAGATTACACTTCTTGGGTTTGCGGGTTTAGAAACTAAACCTTTTCCAGAGAAAGCGATATTTTTCAATGCACGACCTACTTTATAGCCCTCGTATTCACCAGAACCACCATAAGCCCTAAGATGCTTGGTTAGGAATGAAGACTCTTCATCTCTAGCCAATATCTTTGCTACACCGTTTTCGTTACCCAAGGCATAATCGAAACCGGCAAACAGACACTCCATCGAAACGTACCATTTACCATCCTCTATCTCGGAGATTATTTTCTCCATCCTTTCTCTGTTCTCTTCGCCAGTCCAGCTATTATAGAGGACTGCTTGAGTGATTATGTCAAAGTCTTCTGGCATTTCACCATCATTTGCGACAGCTTTACCATCTTTTCCTAAAACATAACTACCAGTAATATGCCCAATGATGTCATTCTCATCGTGCATAAAATTGAATTGTTTATCTTCTGGTGTGCTTCTTGCTTCCCAAGTGGCTTTCGCTTGAAACACATCATCATTTTTATTCCAACCGCAAGAAACTAGAACAGATTCTAAGTAATATAAGTCTAATTGATCTTTAGTCGCTGCTTCTGAGTGCATAAAGTCGTTTATCTCCTTAGCCCAAGTTTTGCTTGGGATAGTAAAAGATTCGGACTTAACGGCCTCAGAGCAGTACGCAACACTGGCGCTACTCTTTACGAGTTCGCCAATACCGTCGTTTATTTCGTTTTGGAATACTTTTATGGTCATTTATCACCTCTAATAAGTAAATACACAAAAAAGAATTTTTTTTATTAAAACTGAGATTATCTACCTAGAGAGTACTCAACGAGTGTAGAAATAGCTCGTCTTTTATAATCTATTAGGGTCATGGAGTTTGGAGATATATTTTTAGATTTAAGGCTAGCTTCAATATTTGATGGGGTCTTTTTTTGTTGATTTAAGCAATCAAATATCTCTTGAGGGCCGCCTTGAGACATAGGCTCTATGTTGCAGAGAACATCTAGTTTAATTGCCTCTAGTTCAGCTACGTCAGCTTTCGTTAGTGTTCTAAGGTTCTTCTTGCCCCTTGTTTCAAGATAAGCCTTCGTTACAAAATCAGAGATCGTGTCGTACTGATCGTTAGCCCAGTCTAGTAGCTCTGCTACTCCCGGTTTAGATCTTGGAGTTTCTGTTCTTTTCTTTCTTGGTCCTTCGTCTATTTTGTTTTGCGGTCTTCCATTGGGGTTGACCGGCTTTGACGTTTCTTTCTTTTCCGCTATCTTTTCGTTAATTTCTCCTTGCTTGTCTATTTTTTCCATATCCTGAATGTGGTTAGGGTTATGGAATGGACTGGCTTTTTCTGGTAATTTTTCGCTTCCCCTGTCTTTATCTTCTCTTTTCAGTCTCACCTTCTCTACGGTGGGAACTTCTTTAAATCTTTCTAGAACAGTTTCGTGGGATATGATGTTTCTATCCGCTAGCTGTATAAGTAGATTCTTCTCGGATGATTCATCTGAGAGGCTCATCTGATCATAGACAATGTGTGGAGATTTTCTGAACCCCATAGCTTTTCTTACAATTTCACACTCTTTCTCCCAAAATGCAGTAAGCTGATCTCTTCCGTACTGTAGTCTCTCTACTAGCGTCTTGAGGGATATAAAGTTGTTTGTAAACCCGCCGCTATTTCCAGCCATACCAGTAAGGGTTGGGGGAACACCTAGTCCCGCATAAATACTATTTAATACTGCTGTGTATTTTTCAGAGCCTAAAAACTTGTACACTTGACTATTAGATTCTGTGTAGGAAAGCTCTGGACCCCACACTAACTCCATAGTTCCTCCTCCAACGTTACTGGCTAATATGTCTCTAAGCTTGTTGATTGCGGCCTTGTTGGGTAGAATCTTATGATCTAGATTACCGAGCGTCCAAAGTCTAATGTTTGATATTGCACCATCTAAAGCAGACAAGTCAGCTAGCCGCATCTTCTCAAGCATAATTATATCGTCAAGAATAGCGTATATCAGTGGGTTTGCCCAGTTTGTCCAATCGTCCTTCTTGTAGTAGTGAACGCAAATTCTCTCTGGATCAAGGTCTATTTTTCTTTCTCCGCGCTGTATTCTGTTTTTTACATCTGGAGGTAGAGTCTCTAGAACGTGGGCTGGCATAGAGCCATCTTTGAAGTTATCAATAAATGAGCTAGGGTTGATTTGAAAGTCTTTCCTTCCTACAAAAAGGTTAATTTTCTCGTCTTTAATATCAATAGATAGAGGGTTGAAAAAGTTATACCTCCAAGGAATCTCGTTTGTTTTGTATTCTGGTGTCTGGATTACAATATCACTAGCCATAGACTTTAGATATTTCTTGATTTCAGGAGTCACCTCTGCATAGCTTCTGTAGATAAATACCTGCCCAGCCCTATACAGCATATTTAAAAATCTTTCTGATCTTTCTTTTCCGCTTATTTTTTTAAACCACTGTTGGTAAAACTTCTCTACGCTCTTGTTTTCGTGGACAATGCTAATCCCCTGACAGCCGAAGTCTCCCATAAGGTCTATAACATTCCTGACAATACCAACCTTGTCGTAAGCGTCCATACACATCTTGATGGCTCGCTTTTTTCTTTGCGGAACCTTCTCGTCTGGCCTAAAGGAGTAGTAGTCGTCTCCGGTAAATCCGGGCCTTACTGAACGATTAGGCTCAAGATCTTTAAAATCCCTGTGGTAAGCACCGGCGTTTGCGGAAAACACAACTTTCTCAGAAGTTTCAAAGTTTTTGCCATATGCCTCCATAGCAATCGCTTTGGATGATTCATCGTTCCAAGTAATCATTGGGTTGTTTTGATTGCTTGAATTTTTTAATGGATCAGACATTTTTGCCTTTCAGAGTGGAATTGGAATGTATTTCGATTGGTGTTATATTATACACAGATTAGTAAATATCATTCATACTTTCGGTAAACCAATTGGGTCCAGAGTAGAGATCGCCGTTCTTTTTTTGTTTGGAGTCTTTGGGCAAAGACGACGCAAACCCACCAAAGAACTGGTATTCTTCTGGGGTTCTGGTTCTAGCAATGATCCTAGCCGCCATATTAGCCATAATTAAAGCAGAGTACCTGTCCTTTCTCATCTTGCTTTTTTTACCAGCACCAACAATAACCTCCGGTGTGTCCCACCTATCTCGTCCAGCGTTCGTTTGTGTCATCTGAATCATAGCTAGTTCATCCTTGAGTTCTTCAATGTCCATAACGCACTCTTCTAAGGTGTCATACATCCTTCCTTTAGTATTGTCGTCTATGCTAGACAGACCAAGACCTATGGAATCAAACATAGGGAACAGAATAGCCTTGTCCTCAAAGTCCTTTCTTAGTCCGTGATTAGCCGCTGCTAGCCAGTCGTACTTGGCAAACTGACACATTTCTAAGATATGTAGCCCACGCTCGTCGTCCGTGTCTTGGGGCTTATCCTCGTCGATAACAGGCCAGATAGCCAACTCGCCCTCTTGGATCTTATCGTCGTCGTGCAAAGACTCCATAACTGCAATACCACCACCTTGCGCATCCATAGCAATATGAACACAGGGAAATAGCTTCATAAGATCTCTAATCTTTCTTGCGCAATATGAATAGAAGTCTTTTTCCGAAGAGTATCCACGCTTGAGTTTTTCTTTATGTTCAGACCTAGTAGTAGTCCAGCAATGCACAATCTTTCTATGATTCCCCGAAAGCTCTAATACAATTATACTAAAGTTATCAACCTCAGATGCGGGGTCAACACCGAAAACGTACTGCTTTTTTGGATCTCCAATTAGCTGTGCTTCAAAAACGATAGTGTTACCTTTAGGGTCTTTTATTTTATCTTTGTCGTCTACAACGCAAGATTCTATCAAAGATCTTTTAAAGAACCCCTCGGAGTCTCGCGTGAAAACAGCACCAAACTCCATCTGGTAAATACCAGTGTGAACAGTAGCCTTAGATCTAGCAACCTGCGCTGCGTCCATAAAGCCCTCTGGTAGAAGCTCATAAGGAATACGAATTATAGAGTACTCATCATACTTGAAATTTTTAGGAACTTCTTCTCCTCCAAATAAGTCTAACAGTCTTTGTTCGTCACCGCCACTCTTTATTATCTTCTTCCATCTTTTCCAATAGTCGGCAAAGTGGTTGAAGTCGTAGTATGCGGTTCCGCTGAGTATAATCTGGTTGTCTTTCTTCTCTATTCTAGAATCTTCGTCTGTTTCTATTTCTATACCTAGCTCTTTCGCTTTTTTGATCGCGGCCAATCTTTTGACATTCTCAATGGGGTCCGAGCTAACAGCAGCAAAACCAGCGACAACCGTTTCAAATATATCTCTCGGTATACTAGCAAATTCGTCACTAATAATATCATTAGCGCGCTGACCTCTAATTTTTTGTCCGTCACCAAGAGGTAGACAGGTGACGCGAGAATCATTAATACGCATAACACAACGGTCAACGTCACGGCGCGGTCCACTATTGCCATCGCATATATCCCTTAAAATTGGAGAATTGTTCCATATGGTTTCCATATACTCAAACAGAACTTTAGATTGCCTAAACGCAGCACCTACGACTACGACTTTTCTCTCAGGAAGCAAAACCGCCCTGAGCATAGCGTAAAGAGAAAGCATAAACGACTTCCCAAAACCACGACTTGCGATTAGCATAGGGAACTTTCGGTTCCAAAGTTCAGACAAGATAAGAGCCTGTGATGGAAGCAACGTGATGTTAAATATATGCTTGACAAGAAAAGAGAAGTATTCTGGCCTAGTCATAAGCCAAGTTAGCTTGAGATGAAAATCGTCGTCTGTGCTTTTTATTAGCCCCATAGGGTTAAACAGGTCTTTATCCTTAACATCTATATTTAGCCAAGCTTCGTCTATTTGCTTTAGTTTTTTATTCATTTATGTAACCCATCGACGAACCCATATTCTATAGCCTCTTGTGATTCCATATACCAGTCGCCTCCGTTTAATTTCCTTTTAATGTATGCTTTAGTTTTAGACAGGCTATATTCCTGATCTTTAAAGAATTTGCCCTTCAGACATTTTTCCGAGTAAATTTCAACCATCTTGTTTCCAGCCGACTTCTCGAATCTGGCTAGGTTTTGGGAGCTTAGGTAGTATCCACTTATCTCACTACTGCCCCAGTGTACCATAAAGGTGGAATTTGGTGTTATCAGTCGTTTGTTGGCGGCTTGGATTATAACCGTACCCATAGAACACAACTGACCATAGCCAATGAAAGTGGTTTTACATTTGCAATTTTTGATAGCGTCGTATATACCCATACCTGAATACCAGCAACCACCCACAGTTTGCATATGAATGGTTATCGGTTCTTTGTTTGTTAGTGATAAGAGATTTATGTTTTTAATGAAGTTTTGAAGCATCCTATGGTCTACACCAGCACTCTCTCCCGAATCGTCAAATTCGCTTATGTAAATGTGCCTGTTCTTTACGTCTAGGTTGTAACTGTGTACTTCACTGACACTATCTCTTACATTTGTCATCTAAGCTGCCCCACGGTGTGTTTCTCGTTGATTCTTTTAAGTAAACTACTGATTAAATCGAACGCTCCTCGCTCTGAGCCAGCAAATATAACGTGAATGTCATAAAATACAGAAAACTCCATAAGACATCTTAGCATATACTTACCAGTCATTTTGACTTTCTTTTTGAGTTCTGCCGGAACCTTTGCTCCTTCCGGGAACTTCATAAGATCCTCCATAGAAAACTCACAAACAATGTATTTGTGTTGGTAATCCCTCATTCTTTCTATTTCGTTAAGAAAGGCATATTTGCCTTTTCCTAAGTTTATAGCTAGTTCTGATGGACTCGCCTTCCTCTCAATACAAACCTTATCCTCCATACCTAGAATAGAATAATCGCCCGTGTCCAGCTTCTTCTGGACTGTGCCATTACAGGTGTTAAATTTTTTAAAGAAATACCCTTTCTGCTCCCTAGTGTCTCTAACTACTGTATACTGGGGGGCTTTTTTGTACTCAGCCATTTTTTTTCCTTAATATGTCTCGAAATAATGCTTGATAATGATGTTCATTTCCAGTCACCTCCTTGTGGCAGTTTCTACATAATGTAATGCCATTATCAATATCAAATCTCAACATAGATGCGCTAGCCCACTTCTGGATGTGGTGGGCTTGTAGTGCTTTCTTTTTCTTGCATCCCGGCATCTGGCAGGTAAAATTATCTCTTTTGTAGACACTTACTCTCCATTGCTTATAAACGGGGTCGTCATAGTTTCTTCTCATTAGCAATCTCTATTTGTAAAACCCTAACTTCGTTTAAAACGTCTTTAGCGAACTCTATGGTTTCAACGGAATGATCTCTGGAAAGTATCTTGAGGTTAAGCTTTTGGTATGCCTTGAAGCAAGCTCCGTCTGGGTCTTTAGCCTCAACAAAGATAATGGGTAATGCGTGATTATACTCCTGTAGCTTGAATTGCTTTAGTCTGGCAATTACGTCCGACAGGTCCATATGTACTTTGTAAATCTTCATTCTAGATCGTGCTTTACCATCATTTTAACCAAATCTTCAAAACTATGCTTAGGTGTCCAGCCTAAGTTCTTGCTTGCTTTACTAGCGTCTCCACGTAAATAATCTACTTCTGCTGGTCTATAGAACTCTGGATCTTGTACTACATAGTCAGACCAGTCGTCAATCCCAACTTCTTTAAATGCCACATTTAAAAATTCTCTGATAGTATGTGTTTCGCCTGTGCAAATTACGTAATCATCAGGAACATCTTGCTGTAACATCATCCACATAGCTTCACAATAATCTCCTGCGTACCCCCAATCTCTATATGCGTCAAGATTGCCTAGACGAAGTTTGGGAAAACCTTCTTTGTCCATAAGGGAGTTATAAAGTATGTTTTCATCGTCAATATCATCAATATGGTCCAAAAATGGCATCCGAGCATCGCTAAGTTCCTCTTGTAGAATTTGTCCCAATTCGTTTGCTGGATTCCTCCATTTTACAAACTCACCAATCCACTTAGTGATCTTTCTCGTTACGAAATTCTCGCCTCTGCGCGGTCCTTCGTGGTTAAATAAGATTCCGGCACTTGCGTGGAGTCCATATCCCTCTCTGTATAGTCTAGTCATATAATGAGCGGCACACTTGGCTATAGCATATGGGCTTTGCGGTAAAAACTTGGTTTCTTCGTTTTGGTATTTACTTTCGGAGGTCATACCAACTTCAATATCATAATTGCTACCAAACATCTCGCTAGAACTAGCTTGGTAAAATCTTGTGTTTATCATTCTTAGATCTACTAGCCCCTGTAGGATATTCAAACAGCCCTTGCCCGTTATATCCCAAGTCAGTCCCGGCTGATTAAAGGAAACCGCAACGTGAGATTGAGCAGCAAGACTGTAGACTTCATCTACTTTTTCGTGACATTGTAATGTATTTAAAACACTAGATTGATCCGTAATGTCCCCTTCAAGCAGTTTAAATCTATCGTTATTCAAAAGATGGTCAATACGTCCCGTGTTTGGTGTGCTGGTTCTTCTTGATACCCCGTATACGTTGTACTCTTTTGCAAGCAGTAAATCTGCAAGATGAGATCCATCCTGACCTGTAACACCAAAAATTATAGCTGTCTTCATTTTATTCCTTACTCTTTTAGGGTTTCTGAGTTCAAGAATGGTTGGTCAACCATCCCGTCCTGATATTTGTGGTACTTAGAGAGCCGGTCTTTTTCTGCTTCCATAGCGAGTCGCATCTTTTCCATTTCAATACCGTAGTTCTGCGTAACTTCTGGGTTTGTCATTAGGTATGCGATCCATCCCGTCAAGCTCTGTTTGCTGTCCTCAATCCTCTTTACTCTCTGCTCTCTGGTCGCCTTCATCTCTTTAAGCATAGAGTTCTTTTTGGTTTGCAACTCGCGGTAGTCTTTGTTCAGGGACTCCTGTGAAGCCTTCAGAGAGGACACCTGACGCTCCATATTGAATACCATATCAACATTCTGCTGGTCTGGATCTCTTGCCCTCTCCTCCGCAATCAGAGCCTCTAGCGCACTAATTTGCTCTATATTGTCCTTGTTGAATTTCAAGGACCGGTTCATTAATAATTCTAATTTTATTAAGTCAACAACTTGTAGTTCTTCCGTAGGTATAACGTCATCGCGAAATTGGGAGATGATTCGCGCCCAATGGTATCTGAATAATTTTAATTCTTCCTCCGTAAACTGATTCTTTATTTCGGGCCAATATGCCCTATTATCGAGGTCAAAAGCGGCGATCTCCTCCGCAGAAGCGCCTCTGTGAAACTTTTTCTTTATGTGTTTTTCAATACTGTCAGGATCTCTATCTAAGTATTCAGCTATCTCTTCGTGTGATGTAGTTTGTATATTATCTTCTATATACTTTATTTCTACTTTACTTAGTCTACCCTTTTTCATAACCAAACTCCTGAGATAATTCTTGTATCTTTTCTACTATCTCTGTCTTCCTTGCTTTAGGTATGTAAATGTTCTCTAACATTTTAAGATAGTCCATTCGCATAGGGGCCGGTAAATTAACATCAATAAAGGAACTAAGCTCTTCTTTGTCTAACCTCTCGTCATCAACAGAGTAGCAAGAATCGCCGTCAATGATAGAATCCTCGTAATCAAGCTGTGCTGGCTGTAGAACCTTAACTCTGTCGCCATTTGTATCAGAGATGAAGTAATTGTCCCTGACGAAGTTCTTGAGTCTATTGCTTAGATTCTTACTGAGGAAGTTCTCTAGCGGCCTTTTGTTGTCATATCGCTCTAGGGCTTTTATACATATGATATAAGACTCCTGTTTAATATCATCAACTGTATATCCATAAAAGGTATATTTTGGTGATATTCTATTAACAACCTTGGTTATTGTATCTAGTGTCTCTTGCTCTGTCATATTTTCTGGTGTCTTCATTTTTCCCCCCACATTAACGAGCGCCATCGTTCCCCGTCATATCCTTCAAAGCAATTGTCTACAGGATTAAACCTGATGCTTCCCACGGCGGGTATTAAGTTATCATCTACATATTCACTAAGAATTGACCATAGTTCATATTTATCTATGGATTGTATAATATCATCTACTCTTCCTAGTAGTGTTTTGTCTTGTAGTTCTACCGCGAGAGGCTTGTGCGGTTCGGAGCAGCACAGCACAGAATTGGGTATAGAGAGCATATCCTTGTAGCTTTCGGGGGTTCCGGTTTGTACAAAGATCTTGTGGCCGACTGGTTGCTTGAGTCGCTTTGGCTTACGGTTGTCTATCTGGCCGGAATCTTTGCTCCAGCCTTTGAGCAACTCTTCCCTGTAGAAGTGCGGCTTTTTTTTGTATAAATATGTGTAACCAACACCAAATTCTTGATAAACCGTGTCTTCGTCCTCTATAATAAAGAGGCGGTAGAATATTGGCTCTGGTTGTTTGGTTTTAGCGATGTTGTTCTTGAGATCAAACTCGTCGCCTGTATTTTCGCCTACTAGCTCTAAGTTTTTACTGCGAGGTATTACCTTCGCTTCGCTTGAGGCCAGTATCGCCGTGTTCATCTTCTTTTTCATCAAATAGATCCTTTAGGGGCTTATCCTCTTTCTCTAGTTCCGATTTTACACTGCGGATTACTTCCGCAGTTGCCTTTGCTATCATCATAGATTTAATCTTTTTCATATCTTATTCTCCTTTACTTATAATACACCCGAAATCGTGTTTTTTCAAGAAAACTTGACTGTAGGTAGTGTTTTCTAAGAAAAACGGGCTGTTTTTGTCTATAATTAGGTGGACGAGAAGTAATTTTCGTCTGGGATAGTAAGAATTGTAAGTTTTGTATAACGCAGTCACGTAAAAAATTTGTCCTGTTCGTGGCGCTTGGACGGCGAAAGCTAGATACAAAAATTTATAAGGATTGTCAGGAGTTGAGTCTAGGTATTGCCCGTGCCTAGTACATTTGGCAGACGAACGGTTTTAGTAATAAAAAACTTCGTAGTAAAAACACGAACGTTGTGAGTTGATGGCTCTCACCCGAACCCCAAAGCAAGCGTCTGGTTGGTGGCTCACTGATTACCGTCTCCCCGCTGTGCCAAGTTGTAGCTTGCTTGGTAGAGTAAAAGCTAGGGGTCTAGGAAGAGCCTAGTGTTGTAAGATTCATTTAGGAGTATATTTATGTCTGTTAAAAGCCCCTGTACGCGACAGTGTGCGGTCAATAGTGAAAACGTATGTGTAGGGTGTGGAAGGACGGTTCGGGATATTAGAACGTGGCACAAGGCGAGCAATGAAGAAAAAATAGAGATCATCGCAAAGAGCAGGCAGCGTTTAGACGAGGCGAGCGGTGACGAGTAGGGGCGATGTATGTAGTTTAGCTAATACATATATATTTGTGTTGTGAATTGTTTATGAACCACCCAGCCTTTTTCAGGCACAGCCAGTACTTCACTCGCGAAGATAAAACACCACCCTTTGCCATAAGTCCTTATATAGCAACAACTTACAGCTACTACATCAGCCCCGAAGCACCTAAGTCCTTATGTAGCAACGACTTACGACGATTTAAAGTATTTCTAGAATAATCCTAGAATAACTGCACACACCTATTGACAAATGCCGATAAGTATGTATAATAGGGGACATAACAACAACACTTACTAAGGTAAAACAATGATTACAATGATTTTTCAAAACGCTTCCAATGACACCCGTTTCGTAATGTGCAATAAAGCACACGTTAACGCTTTTGTTTGGGACATGAACGACAAAGGGTACAATTGGGTATCAACAAAAGTTTCTTTATTATTTAAGAATTAGACTGGATAGGGGTTGACAAATCAGCCGATATCTGTATAATAGAAGACATAACAACAACACTACTACTAAGGTAAAAAACAATGTACAAACTAGTAACACTTCTTGATGACAAAGCCGTTTCCACTGACAAAGTTTGGGACAAAGCCCAAGCCTACAGAATGGCTGCCGAATCCGTTTCCCGTGGTTACGTGGTAGACGTTTACTACCAAAAGGGAATGGTAAAGGAATACGTCGAACGATTGG
>WLWF01001132.1_pt1 | contig 23283 bp, 11 predicted proteins | sample 6718331 | NCBI WGS metagenome assembly WLWF01 (sample SAMN12718692, study PRJNA515312) | sponge metagenome | isolation source: marine sponge | host: Mycale hentscheli | place: New Zealand: South Island, Marlborough, Capsize Point | collected 2003-05-01
GATTAAACGAGTTTTACAGGCAGTTTCCTCGTACAGAGAAACATGCTTTTAGAGATGAAACAAAAGAATCATTATTTAACCTTGTTAAAATATACGAACAAGTAGATTATAATGAAGAAGTACATAACGTAGCTTCTGTAACAAAAGGAAGTTTTCAGTGGGAAAACGGTATAAAAGACAGTAAGGTAATATTTTACCCAAATAATGACGGTAGGTTTTTGATATCATGGGTTCCACCTAAAAATCTTCAAAACCGAGTAATTATAAAAAATGGAATTAAATACCCTGGAAATGATCATGTCGGAGCATTTGGTTGTGACTCTTATGATATTAGTGGTACTGTCGACGGCAAAGGGTCTAATGGATCACTACATGGATTAACTAAGTTTTCAATGGAAGACGCACCACCAAACCACTTCTTTTTAGAATATATATCTAGACCTCAAACAGCTGAAATGTTTTTTGAAGATGTACTTATGGCTTTAGTTTTTTATGGTATGCCAATACTTGCTGAAAATAATAAACCTAGATTATTATATTATTTAAAACGTAGAGGTTATAGAGGTTTTAGCATGAACCGTCCTGATAAAATATGGAATAAGCTTTCTACAACTGAAAAAGAAATAGGTGGTATACCTAACTCTAGTGAAGATATTAAACAAGCACACGCAGCTGCAATAGAGACTTATATAGAAGAACATGTAGGTTATTTAGGTGAAGACTATGGTGATATGTATATGCAGCGAACTTTAGAAGACTGGGCTAAATTTAATATAAATAATAGAACTAAGCATGATGCTTCTATAAGCTCTGGACTTGCTATTATGGCTTGTAATAAAAATAAGTATAAACCTATTAGAGATGTTGTTAAAACAAAAGTTAATTTAGGTTTTAAAAGATATGATAATAAAGGATCAATTTCAAAAATAATAAAATAGATGCAAATTTATACAAACACAAATAGCACTTTTCCAGATCAGGTAGTACCAGATGCAGAAAAAGCAACGTTGGAGTATGGACTTCAAGTAGGTAGAGCTATTGAAGGAGAATGGTTTACTAATTATCGTGGAGCATATAGATTTAATACAAACTATAATAACTTCCACAATTTAAGATTATATGCTAGAGGTGAACAGTCTATACAAAAGTATAAAGATGAACTATCTATTAACGGTGATTTATCATATTTGAATCTTGACTGGAAACCAGTACCTGTTATACCTAAGTTTGTAGATATTGTAGTTAATGGGATATCTCAAAGAAACTATGATATTAATGCTTATGCTCAAGATCCAGAGTCATTAAAGAAAAGAACTGATTATGCAGCAGGTTTATTAAGAGATATTAACGCTCAAGAATTTATTGCAAAAATTCAAGAATCTACTGGAATAAATATGTATTCTAATAGAGACAGAGAAAATGCGCCTGAAAATCCACAAGAACTAGAAGTTCATATGCAGATGGATTATAAGCAGTCTGTTGAGGTAGCTGAAGAAGAAGCAATAAATAATGTATTAGCTAAAAACAAATATGACTTAGTAAACAGAAGAGTTAATTATGATTTAACTGTCTTAGGTATTGGTGCTACAAAAACTAGCTTTAATAGATCAGAAGGCGTTGTAGTTGATTATGTAGATCCAGTAAACTTAGTATATTCATATACTGAAGATCCTAATTTTGAAGATATATATTACGTAGGTGAAGTTAAGTCTATTAGTTTAGTAGAGCTTAAAAAAGAATTTCCATATTTAACTGCTGCTGAGCTAGAAGAAATACAAAAATATCCTGGCAACCAAGAGTATTTAAGAAACTGGAACGGTAAAGATGATAACAATAGTGTTCAAGTATTATACTTTGAGTATAAAACTTATGCTAATCAAGTTTTTAAAATAAAACAAACACCAACTGGACTGGAAAAAGCTATCGAAAAAACAGATACTTTTAATCCACCTGAAAATGAAAACTTTAATAAAGCTTTTAGAGCTATAGAAGTATTATATACTGGAGCTAAAATATTAGGTCATCCTAAAATGTTAAAATGGGAAATGTCTGAAAACATGACAAGACCTAATTCTAATTTAGTAAAAGTACATATGAATTATAATATATGCGCTCCTAGAATGTATAAAGGACGTATAGATTCATTAGTAAACCGTATTACTGGTTTTGCTGACATGATACAGTTAACACATCTTAAACTGCAGCAGGTGATGTCTAGGATAGTTCCTGATGGTGTTTACTTAGATGTAGATGGTTTAGCTGAGGTTGATTTAGGTAATGGTACTAATTATAATCCACAGGAAGCACTTAACATGTATTTCCAAACTGGTTCTATTGTTGGTAGATCATTAACTCAAGATGGAGATCCAAACCGTGGTAAAGTTCCAATACAAGAATTACAAACATCATCTGGTGGTGCTAAAATACAAAGCTTAATACAAACTTATCAGTATTACTTACAAATGATAAGAGACGTGACTGGGCTTAATGAAGCTAGAGACGGTAGTCAACCAGATAAAAATGCTTTAGTTGGTCTACAGAAATTAGCCGCTGCTAACAGTAATACTGCTACAAGGCATATACTGCAAGCTAGTTTGTATATAACTCTTAGAACATGTGAAAATATAACACTAAGAATAGCTGATGCTTTAATGTTTCCATTAACTAGACAAGCATTAGAAAGTAGTATATCTAGATTCAATATGAACACATTACAAGAACTTAGTTCTGTAAACTTATTAGATTTTGGTATATTCTTACAACTAGAGCCAGATGAAGAGCAGAAAGCTATGTTAGAGCAAAACGTTCAAATGGCTTTACAGCAAAACCAAATATATCTTGAAGATGCTATAGATATTAGAGAAGTTAAAAACTTACAGTTAGCCAATGCTTTGTTGAAACTAAGAAGAAAGAAAAAGCAAAAGCAAGATCAAGAAGCTCAAATGGCTAATATACAAGCTCAAGCTCAAGCCAATGCTCAAGCCTCTGAACAAGCGGCTATGGCTGAAGTACAAAAGCAGCAAGCTATGGCTGAAACTACTTTACAAATCGAACAAGGTAAATCTCAGTTTGATATCCAAAAAATGGAGCAAGAAGCTATTATTAAAAAGCAACTAATGGAGCAAAAGTTTCAGTATGATATGCAGCTAGCTCAAATAGATATGCAAAAAGATAAAGCTAAAGAAAAAGAAATTGAAGATCGTAAAGATAAAAGAACTAGAATACAAGCTAGCCAACAAAGTAAAATGATTAGTCAAAGACAAAATGATTCTGCTCCAACTAATTTTGAAGAGCAAGATAATCCTGCTGGATTAGATATGAGTGCATTTACAATCACTTAAAACCAAATAAAAACTATTATATTATATTATGTCAGAAGAAATAAAAGAAACTCCTACTGGAGAATTAGAACAAGGTGAGTTTAAAGTAAAAAAGAAACCTAGAAAACTTGCAAATAAAAAACCGCAAGAAACAGTAAAGCTAGATTTAGCTAAAAAAGAAGAACCTAAAAAGGAAGAAGTAAAACAAGAAATAAAAGAAGATGCCGTTCCAGAGTCAAGCACAACGAAGGTGGATGTACGCGAACTTCCCAAAGATGGCGGAGAAGTGGGAGAGGCACACGCCGAAAAACAAGAAGCTGCCGAAGAGAAAAAAGAAGAACCAGTAGCGACTATTACTGAAATTACTGAACAACCTAAAGCTGAAGAAGAAAAAACTTTAGAGCCAGAACCTCAACCAGAAATAAACTTACCAGAAAATGTAGAAAAGCTGGTTAATTTTATGAAAGAAACTGGTGGAGATATTAATGACTATGTTAGGTTGAATGCTGATTACACTAATATAGATGATGAAGCATTATTAAAAGAATATTATAAACAAACTAAACCTCATTTAGATCAAGATGAAATTGAATTTATTATGGAAGATAAATTTGATTATGACGAAGATATAGATGAAGATCGCGATATAAGAAAAAAGAAACTCGCGAAGAAAGAAGAAATTGCAAGAGCAAAAAGCTTTTTAGAAGAGACAAAGAGTAAATATTACGACGAGATCAAGTTGAGACCGGGCGTTACTCAGGAACAACAAAAAGCTATGGAGTTCTTCAATAGATACAACAAAGAACAACAAAACGTTAAAAAGCAGCACGAAGAGTTTAAGAACACTACTAAAAATTATTTCACTAAAGATTTCAAAGGTTTTGAGTTTAATTTAGGAGAAAAAAGATTTAGTTATAATGTTCAAAACCCTGAAAATGTAGCTAATAACCAATCAAATTTAACAAACTTCGTTAAGACGTTCTTAGACGATAAAGGTAATGTTAAAGATTATGAAGGTTATCACAAAGCAATTTATGCTGCTAGAAATGCTGATACTATTGCAAATCATTTCTATGAGCAAGGCAAAGCCGATGCAATTAAAGATGTTACTGCAAAATCTAAAAATATAAATGAAACTGTTAGAAGTACTACTCCTGGCGACGTATATATAAATGGGTTAAGAGTAAAAGCAATAAATGGCGTTGATAGTTCAAAGTTGAAATTTAAAGGAAAAAAACAAAAATAAAAACTAAAAACTAAAAATTATGAGTTTTGCAACAAGTGGGAGTTTTCCCGCGTCTATTGTTCCAATGCAACAAAGAGTTACAGTTCAAGATAATTACCTTGACTTTAACAACTTAGGCGTTTCACAATGGGCACAACAATATTTACCTGAGCTTTATGAGCAAGAGGTAGAAAGATACGGAAACAGAACTTTATCTGGTTTCTTGAGAATGGTTGGCGCTGAAATGCCAATGACGTCTGATCAAGTAATTTGGTCTGAACAAAATAGATTACACGTAGCTTATGATACTGTTGAAGTAACACAACCATTAGCACATCCTGCAGCTACAATTACAATTACTCCTCAAGGTGGTGAAACTACTTGTGGTGTAAGAGTTGGTAATACTATTTTAGTTTCTGATAATGCGACAGGCTTAGTGACAACTAAATTATTAGTAGTTGGTGAGACTAGTGCTTTTGTATTTACTTGTCAAGCTTATGACGCTGCTATGCCAGCTGGAATCGTGACAGGTGCTGCTAGCTGTAGTTTATTTGTATATGGTTCTGAATTTCCAAAAGGAACTAATGGAATGACTGGTGCTATTGAGCCTACTTTATCTACTTTTAACAACTCTCCAATCATCATGAAAGATAATTATGAGTTAAGTGGTTCTGATGCTGCTCAAATTGGCTGGATTGAAGTCGCTACTGAAGATGGAACATCTGGATTTTTATGGTATTTAAAAGCTGAGTCTGAAACAAGACTAAGATTTGAAGACTATATGGAAATGTCAATGGTTGAAGGTGAATTAATGTCAACAACTAATACTCCTTTTGGTAGTAGTTTTACACCTACTGGTGGCGCTGTAACACAGGACATCAAAGGTACACAAGGTTTATTTGCTGCTATCGAAGCAAGAGGTAATGTATATTCTGGCTTTGCTGGAGCTGCTGCTCCTGGTTCTGGTGCTTTAGGTGATTTCGATGAAATCCTTAAAAACTTAGATAAGCAAGGTGCTATCGAAGAAAACATGTTATTCTTATCTAGATCTACTGCGTTAGATTTTGACGATATGATTGCTGCAATGAACGGAGCTTATGCTTCTACAGCTGCTGCTTCTTATGGTCTTTTTGACAATGAAGCTGATATGGCATTAAACTTTGGATTTTCTGGTTTTAGAAGAGGTTCTTATGACTTCTACAAAACTGATTGGAAATATCTAAATGATGCTACAACTAGAGGATTAGACAAGGAGATTGATGGTGTACTTGTTCCTGCTGGAACTTCTACAGTATACGATCAAATGTTAGGTGCTAATATCAGACGTCCATTTTTGCACGTAAGATATAGAGCTTCAGAAACAGAAGATAGAAGATTTAAATCTTGGATCACTGGTTCTGTTGGAGGTGCTTATACTTCTGATCTTGATGTAATGAGAGTTAATTTCTTATCTGAAAGATGTTTAGTAACTCAAGCTGCTAATAACTTCGTGTTATTCAAAGGAGCTTAATTAATTATAAACATTTAAAAAATATAGAAATTATGGGACTAATAAAAATCCAAAAAAACGATGGTTTAAGTGGTACTGCAAAAGGTGGTATAGAATACATTAATGGAACTAACGTAGTTGCTGCTAAAATGTCTGCTGCTGCTGTAGTTGAATTAACTGTAGAGGCTATTGACGCTGCAAAAGATACTGTAAGTATTACTTATAGTGGCGGTGCTGGTAATCCTCCAAGTGAAGCTGATATACTAGCTGCTTGGGAGCCAGTACTAGTTAGCGCTAATGGTTCAGTTTGTACACTTGTACCTGCGCCACAGCTTTATAATGACGAGGCTACGCCTGCGGCTATTTATCCAGCTGTTGCTATTGCTTAACAGCAAACAGTAATAAGATCCCGCTTCGGCGGGGTCTTTTTTAATTATTATATTATATTATATTATGGAAGAAACAAAAGAAAAAAAAGCTCCAGCTAAAGCTGAAGTTAAAAAAGATACTTGGGAGTATAAAGATAGAAGTTATTATTTATTAGGTTCTAAAACTCCTTTAACATACACAATAATGTCTAAGCACTCAAGAAGATATCCTTGCGTTTGGTTTGATCCAGATTTAGGTTATGAAAGAGAATTAAGATATGCTACAAATCAAAAGTCTATTTTTGTTGATGAACAACAAGGGCCAGCAACTTTAGCGCATATTGTTTTTAAAGAAGGACATTTATTTATTAAAAAAGAAAAAAAAGCTTTACAACAATTTTTAGATAAACACCCACACAATGGTGTATTATTTGTTGAGTTTGATCCTATAGCTACAGCAGAAGATCAATATGATTCTTTAGAAATGGAACTAGAAGCTATGAATATAGCAACTAGCATGGACATTGATCAATTAGAAGCTATATTAAGAGTTGAAATAGGTACAAGTGTTAATAAGCTTTCTAGTAAAGAGTTAAAAAGAGATGGATTACTATTTGCAAAAAAGAATCCTAAACTATTTTTAGACCTTGCACAGGATGAAAACGTTGTGCTTAGAAACTTTGCTATACGAGCAACAGAAGCTAATATTATTTCATTAGCAGATGATCAAAGAACAATTAAATGGGCTAGTAATGGTCGTAAACTAATGACTGTTCCATTTGATGAAAACCCATATTCAGCTATGGCTGCGTGGTTTAAAACAGATGAAGGACTTGAAGTTTACAAATCAATAGAGAAAAAACTTAAATAACAAGTAACTATAAGTAAGGGTGGTATTTCGCCACCCTTTTTTTTTAAAAATATTAAAATGGCAATAAACGTAAATACAGTATATACTACAGTGTTATCTATATTGAATAAAGAACAAAGAGGTTATATGACACCTGACGAGTTCAACAAAGTAGGTACACAAGTACAACTTGAAATGTTTGAAAAATATTTTGAAGATTTAAATCAACAATTACGTGTGCCATTACAAGTGGCTCAGATGGATTCTGAGTATGCTGATAGAATAAAAACTACAGAAGAAAAAATATCTATATTTGAAACAAGTAACGATCTTACTTATGCTGCTGGTAGTTTTTCTATGTCTGTTGCAAATCCTGCAATACATAGAATAGGTACATTACAATACGAACCAAACGGTTCACTTCCTGTAGAAATACAAAGACTTACCCAAAAAGAATATAACTTAGTACAAAGATCCAACTTAACTGCACCAACAGAAACTTGGCCTGTATATAAAGAAGAAGGTAATTTATTTTATGTATATCCTGATACTATACAAGGTAAAGTAAAAGCTTATTATATTAAAAAACCAAGTGATGTTGTTTGGGGTTTTAATGCTGGTAGTTTAGGACAATATGTATATTCAGCAGCTGCATCAACAGATTTTGAATTAGATTCTATAGAGCAAACAGAAGTTATATTAAATATACTTATGTACGCTGGAGTAATAATAAGAGATCCACAAATAGTACAAACTGCAGCTTCAATGGTGCAACAAGATGAAGTAAATCAAAAAAGCTAACATATGGCACTGATAACAGAAACTAACGAAGAATATTACGCAGGGCAACATACTTTTGTAGGCGATGGTGTTACTACAGAATTTCCTACAACATTTAATACTAAATTAAGTACTGACGCTGTTACTCAAAACTTTACTGTTACTGTAAATGGTGTCGCTGTAACCCCTGCTTTACTAACTACTAATCCACAAACAGTAGTTATTAATCCAGCACCAGGTAATGGATTAATTGTAATTGTAAAACTAAATGTTCCATCTATATGGAACAACTATGGTAGTTACGCTTATTTAACATTAAATGATATTATAGATAACTTTTTAGTTGGATATGTTGGACATGGTAAATTAGTATCTAGCGCTAAAAGAACAGATGTACTATTTCACGCTAAGCGTGGATTACAAGAATTTTCATACGATACTTTAAAAAGTATTAAATCACAAGAGGTGACTATACCTCCAAGCTTGTCATTACCAATACCACAAGATTATGTAAACTATGTACAACTATCTTGGATAGATGAATTAGGTGTTAAGCATATTATATACCCAACAACATTAACAAGTAATCCTTATACAGTTCCAGAGCAAGATGGTGATGGTCAGATTATACAAGACACTAATGGTGAGAATATAGAAACTGCATCGTTAACTGATGAAAGATGGAAGTCTGCGCCTGATTATCAATTAAGTGGAAACTTTAATGTTAATTTACAAAACACTGGTGTATATAACTGGGATTGGGCTAAGTTGGCATATGGGCAAAGATATGGATTAAATCCACAAACTAGTCAAAAAAATGGTTGGTTTACTATAAATGAAAGAGAAGGTAAATTTTCTTTTAGTAGTAATTTAACAGATAGATTAATTATACTAGAATACATATCTGATGGATTATCTTCTGATTTAGATACTAGAGTACCTAAAATGGCAGAAGAAGCAATGTACATGCATATAGCTTATTCTATGTTAGCTGGAAGACAAAATGTACCAGAGTATATAGTTCAAAGATTTAAGAAAGACAGAAGAGCAGCGCTTAGAAATGCTAAAATAAGATTAAGTAATATCAAGTTAGATGAGTTTGTACAAGTAATGAGAGGTAAATCTAAGTGGATAAAATCATAAATTAAATGGCTGAAGTTAAAAATTTATTCGTAAAGTCCAAAATGAATAAGGACCTAGATGCTAGGTTACTTACAAATGGAGAATATAGAGATGCGCAGAACATATCAGTAAGTAAATCTGAAGGAGCTGATGTAGGTGCTGTAGAAAACATTTTAGGTAATATAGAGCTTATTGATTTTGAAACTATAGTAACTAGTGCTGTTACAGCTAAGTATAATGCTTTAGGATTTGATATAGACACTGATGCTATTAATTATAAAAATCTAGAAGTTATAGGTGAAGCACCTAATCTACAAACAGACAGTGTTATAGTATTTTTAACTGACTGGACTGATACTTCTAATGATAAGCTTAGTAACTTTCCAGGTGATGCTATGATAACCAACGATAGAGGTACTAACAATTTAAGATACTCTGGACCTGGTTGCTTTATTTGTTATTATAACTTTCAAACTGGTGCATCTGCTGTTCTTGCAGCTGGTAGTTATTTAAATTTTTCAAAGTCACACCCTATATTAGGAGCAGACTATTTGGAAGATTTTTTGTATTTTACAGATAATCGTAACCAGCCTAGAAAAATTAATGTAAGTACAGCTTTAGCTAGACCATATACTAATATTTTTCCTTATTACCAAAACGAAGACGATATTACAGTATGTAAATACGCTCCATATGAGTCAATAGGGTTTATAGACGCTAGTAATAATAGCACATTACTAAGTATAACTGAACAATTTTTACCATCTAACGTAATTGTTGATTTATCTGGTCCTACAGGCTCTGGTGGAAGTTTTTTTACTTTAAATAAAGGGTTAGTTATAGATACTGATGTAGCTGTTGGAGATCAAATAAGTCTTCCTAGTAGTGGTAAAAAATATACAATAACTAGTTTATCTAATCCTACAGCTGTTACTACAAGTGTAGGTATATCTCCTGAAACTGCTGGAGTTGATTTTACAACTGGAGATATTGCCACAATATCAAGAAAAAACCCTGATTATAGCTCTAGTTTTGCTGGTGATGCAGATTTATTAAAAGAAGAGTTTCCAAGATATAGTTATAGATACAGATATGATGATGGTGAATATTCACTTATGGCGCCATTTAGCCAAATAGCGTTTATTCCAAAGCAATATGGTTATTTTTTATATAATGATGAGAAAAACACAGGTGAATCAGGTATAGTTAAGTTCATGGAAAATAGAGTTGACCAAATATTTTTACAAATACCTATGCCAGCTCAACAATCTCAGCTCGCTGACTTATATAAGATAAGTGAACTACAAATACTTGTTAAAAATGCTGGAGATACTACAGTTAAAGTTATTGAAGACATTTTAGTAAACAATATTTCTTATACTTCTAATACATATTCTTATCAATACGATTCAACTCAACCGTTTAAAACTTTACCAGAAAACGAAATAACTAGAGTTTCAGATAAAGCACCTATTAGAGCAGCTTCACAAGCTATTATAGGTAATCGTGTAGTATATGGTAATTTTTTAGACAAGCACACTCATCCTATATCTTTAGATTTTAGCGCTAAAGTAGAGCAAAAAAATAGTATAGCTACTAGTACAATTAGAAAAGAATACCCTAACCATACGTTAAAACAAAACAGAACTTACCAATTAGGTTTAGTATTAATGGATAGATATGGTAGAAGTTCAGGTGTTATTACTTCTGATAATTTAGCTGTTATAAGTGGTGATAATAAAAAGTCTTCTATTTATGCAGGGTATACAAACTCAGGTACTGGTGGTGCTTTAAACTGGGCTGGTAATTGTTTAGGTTTAATAATGAATGAACCTATACCTTCTTTTATGTCTGAAAGAGGATATCCAGGTTTGTATAGTTATGAAAACCCTTTAGGTTGGTATAGTTATAAAGTTGTAGTAAAACAAACTGAACAAGAATATTACAATGTATATGTACCTGGAGCTATAGCAGGTAATATTACTTGGAGTAAAAAAAGTGAAGTAGTAAAAGAAATTGTAAGTCAAAACACATCACCGTCATCAACTCATGACTTGAATAATGTAGATGGCGTTGAAGTTGGTATGAGTATAATAGTAACTAATAATGGAAACAAAGGTGTTTTTATTACAGCTATTGCTGGTAATGAAATAACTTTAAGTGAATCATATGTTTTTGATAAAAATCAGCTTATAACTTTAGAGCAAATAATATATCCAAGTTATCCAAATCCTTACGCAACATCTAATATTGTTTTATTTGGAGACAACATAAATAAAGTTCCAAGAGATTTAAACAAGGTAGGTCCAACCGATCGTATATATTCTAGTGATGTAAGGTTGTTTAATAGAGTTAATCCTATATTTGATGCTAGCCCTGGTACTCCTAGATTTTATAATACTCAACACACTTTTGCTTCACCTTTAGTAGGTGATGAAGCTGTATCAATTAGACCTTTTAGAGATTTAGGTGAATGGACTTTACAGTCTTCAAGATATTATCCAGTAGCTAATGAATACAATGTAACAAGTGGAACTTCAAATGCAGAAGTAGGTGCTGAAAAACTTCAATTATTTTATAAGTCTGAAGATAATCCATTCATAGCTACTTTAACTACTAATAGTTTAATAGGTGTTAATCCTATATTAAGTGTTAGAGGTACAAATAACAGCGATACATATACAAATAGAAATTTAGGTGTTTTTGAAACAGAACCAACCACATCGCTACTTGATATATTTTGGGAAACTTCTACTGCTGGTTTAGTTTCAGATTTAAATACTGCGGTAGATACAGGCAACGAAGGACCAGTAAGTTTTACTGAAATTGGTTTTAATTTAACTGAAGGTATGGCTAAAGGAACTCAAATAACCAACTTTTTTGAGTTAGTAAGATCTGATGGTAATCCTACTGCTGATGCTTCTGAAATTAATATGAGTAATTTAAGAGTGTTTGATGGGTCAACTCCTCCACAAGATAGGACAAATGATTTTCAATTAGTGTCAAGTGTTACTGCTCCACAAACTGAATTTGCCATAATAACTAATAATGAATTTTATTATGGAAATAACGCAGGTACTAAAGAAAATTATACATTTACAATTGATTGTGTTGCTAATGACATACAAAATGTTATTAGTTTTAAAGGTCAATTAAGTAATGTAGCTCCAGACACTTACAATAAAATAACACTTGCAGACAGGTTTAATAATACAACTACAGAGTATAATTTTGATTCTATATTTGGAACTAACACTCCATTTGATTATACTTTTCCACAGTTGTTAGTTGTTGGAAATTCTTCAAATTACAAAAGAGAAATAACTAGATTTAAAATAAAAAATAATACAATAATATCATCAAAAGAAAAGCTAGAAACTCAAGTTTATTTTGACACTACTATTCTACAAGGTGGTAATTTCGGAACAAGTGGTAATTATTACAACGCTGGATTTAATAAAGGTATTGAAATAACTTACGATAGTTCAACAGATGAATATATTTTAAATGTTAATTTAAATAACGCGCCTTTTAATTGGCAAGGTATTTCATTCGATACTATTAGTAGTTATTATATTTTTAAAATAGGTATATATGATGCAATGTTTGGCGGTTTTACAGGTCCTGGATCTTTTTTATATGTAGGTTCTTCGGGGTTTCCAAACAACAACGGAAACTTGTTAGAGTTTACCTTAAGATGTCAATTTCAAATAAATGTACAGTAACAAGAATAATAAACAAGTGATTATAAATTATGCCAGCTAATATACAAGTAAAATATTTTAATTCGTTTTGGCTTAAAAAAACAGTTCAAGATTTTCAAGTAAATAGTGCTTATGAACCTATTTTCCCTGGTTTAGAGTGGGAACCAGCTGGTTATCCACCTTTTCCTGGTTATGCTGCTGATGATGCAAATTTAAACTGGATTATAGAAGAAGCCAGAATAAGAGGTGGTTATAATAATACATCTACTGATTACGGTGTTAGAGCTTATATGGTAGATAACACTAATTTACAGTCTAGACTTGGCAATACTCTTATTTATTCTGGTATATTTAACGCTAGAACTGACATAAATCAAACAAACGTATTTTCAACTGCAGAAGAAATAACTAGATCAGTAGATCCAGCTATGGGTAGTATACAAAAATTGTATGCAGAAAATACTAACTTAATTATATTTCAAGAAAATAAAGTTAATGGTGCGTTAATAGATAAAGATGCTATATATTCTGCAGAAGGTTCAGCATTAACTACTACAGCACAAGTAGTTATAGGTCAAATAACACCATATGTAGGTGAATTTGGTATAAGTCAAAATCCAGAGTCGTTTGCTAAGTACGGATTTAGAAAATACTTTACAGATGTTAACCGAGGAAGTGTTTTAAGGCTATCTAGAGATGGTTTAACAGAAATTTCTAATTATGGCATGTCTGATTATTTTAGAGATAATCTAGCAACAATTTCAAGCACATGGCAAGCCAACTATACAACGTCTAGTGTAGTTGATAATACTGGAAATATAACAGATCAAGCAGGTGTTGTACATTACTTTATAGATATAACTTTAGCTAACGAACAAATAGTTAAAGGTATGACATTAGTTGTTAATAATGTTATTTACAAAGTAAACGTTGAAGCTGTTACAAATGGTTATACAAGAATATATTTAAGTGGTAATCCTGGTACTATAGCTATTGGTGCAGATATTGCTTTTGTAATGTATGAAAAAGATAGAGTCGTTGGAGTTTGGGATATACATCAAGAAAACTATGTAGTATCACTACAAAAAGCTCCAATAAACCAATATGATGATTCTACTTATAGTACTGTTTCATTTGATGAAGGTGCTTTAGGTTGGACTAGTTTTTACACTTATAGACCAATTGAAGCAGGCAGTATTAAAAATATTTATTATACATTTAACGATGCTAAATTATGGCAGCATTATTATGAATCACCAAGTAACGATAATAGAAATAATTTTTATGGTGTTACAAATGAATCTAATGTTACATTAATATTTAATCCAAATCCATCTGTTACTAAAAATTACAATACAATAAGTTATGAAGGCAGCAGCGGTTGGGAAGTTGACAGTATTGAAGGCGATATAGAACAAGCAAATAGAGAATGGACTAGTACTGGTGTAACAAATAATTTTATAGAAAATCAAGATACAACAAAAGCTATATACAGCTTTTTAGAAGGAACTTATGAAGTAAATACTCCAGCAAATACAGGTATTAACGCGGTTACACCACCCTTTGCTTATGCAGGATTTACTAGAAAAGAAAATAGATATGTAAGCAACATAATAAATAATAGTGTTGCTAGAAGTGGCGAGGTTATCTTTGGAGACCAAATGAGTGGTATTAAAGGATATTTTGCTACCGTTAAAGTTTCAACTGATACAGATACAGAACCAGGAGGTATGAAAGAGCTATTTGCTGTTTCATCTAATTATGTAATGTCATCTTATTAAAATTAAAATATGAGTAATTTTGAATTAGATTATATATTAGCTAATAATGCGCCTGAATTAATTCAAGGCGTAAACATGGCTATTAAAGGTAGAAAAGCTAAAGTACAGCTAAAGGAACAAGAAGGTGTAATGGAACAACTAATGAATAATAGACAAAAATTAGAAAATCCAGCTCTTAATATGACTAATCCTTTTGCTAATCTATCTGTAGCTACTCAAGCAGCTGAAATGCAAGCTCAACAAACTGATCAAGCTTTAGCTAATACTTTAGATACATTAAGAGCTACTGGTTCTAGTGCTGGTGGAGCAACTGCTTTAGCAAGAGCTGCAGCTCAAAGTAAGCAAGGTATAGCAGCTAGTATAGAACAACAAGAAGTTAACAATGAAAAATTAAGAGCTCAAGGTCAACAAGCATTAGAAAGAACTCAAACTGAAGGTGAAATGTTTAGGTTTCAGAATCAAGAAGCTAGAGAAGATGAAAAAATATATTTTGCACAAAGAAAAGCAGATCGAGCACTTCGTGAACAATACGTATTTCAAAATGCAGCTAGAGGAGCTTTAATTGGTGGAGTAGAAGACATAACAACAGACGTTTTTGATCCATTTGGATATTAAAAAATAAATTAAAACATGGCTTGGAAATATAAAGATACAGCTTCAACTTCAGGATTAGATGGTGGTTTAGCAGAAATGCAAAAAAGAAATCAATTAGAAGCTCAGCGTGAAGCACAGAATAAACAAATTCAAATGCAAGCTAGAGAAACTAGCATTAATAAGAACTTAGAATTGTGGCAAGGCATTACAAAGGCAGGTCAACTGTCTTCTAGTGATGAATTTAATGCTAGAGTTAAAAGTGATTTTTTAGCGCCTATGATAAGTCAATATTCTGATATTGTAGCAGGTATGAATAAAGGTCGTATCCCTGTAGATATAGGTACACAAGCTTTATCTCAGTTAGAAACTAATTTAAACTCTTATACTAAGTTTGTAAGTTATTCTAATGATGTAAATCAAAAATATGGTAGTGCTATAGATATTGAACCTGGAAAAGTAGGTGCAATACAAACTAATTCTAATAATGATTTATCTGCCTTACAATTTAATAAAGGTTTATGGAATAATCCTCAAGGTTATAATATAGTTTTAGATGAAAAAACTAATACACCTATTATGACAGATGGTAAAGGCAATAGAATAAATATTAATGAGTGGAACGATGCCATGGAAATGGGTACTGAATTTGTCCAAACTATACAAGACCCTACTAAGTTACAAGAAACAGCTATTACTAACATGTTAGGTGATATGCAAGGTAGTGGTAAAATAAGCATAACAGATACAAGAATTTCTAGGCCAGATTTAGATATTTCAAAAGTAAAATCTACAACTCAAAGCTTATACAACTATCCAGCTATAGTAGAAAATATAAATAAATTAAATCCATTTAACAACTTAACTAATGACCCATCTGTTGCTTCTGGTTATTGGGAAGGTTTAGGACATCAAGATGTTTGGACTGGTTCAGAAGATCAAATAAGAATATTTAATGAAGAAATGAATGAACAAGCATTAGACAAGTTTATTCCTAAAAATCAAAGAAGTACTAATGAAAGTTTTAAAGATTTACAAAGTATTACTTTAGGTGACAGACAAAAAACATCTACTAGTTCTTCAAAAACTACTAAACCAACAGCTTCTTTAGCTAATTATCAACCATTAATAATAGGTAATAAAGAAGTAATAAAATTAAATACTGAAATTCCAAAATTAGAAAATCAACTTAGTAAAGAAAGAACTAAACAAATATTGGGCCAAGGAAGTCAAATGAAAGTAACAGAACTAAAAAACAAATTAAACAAGTATTACGATCAACGTAAAGATTATGAAACCCAAATGAAAAGCTTTTTAGATGGTTTTAAAAATAAAGTATATAACGCAGCTAATATTAAAGCTGATATAGTTGATTATGAATTAATATATGATGCAAATAAAAACAGTTATATGCTTACACTTGTTGGGGAAGATGAAGAAGGACAACCAATGGATATAAACCCTACACCTTTTAATATTTCAAATTTAAGTCAGTTAAAAACTTTAGAGAACGCTTTAAAAGTACAAAAGCAAGGAATTGGTGGTGGTGAAGGAGAATTAGACTAATAATTAAGCATGGAGGAATTAGATAATTTATATAATGTTGTTACACGCGAAGGTTTATTTACACAATCTTTAGATAAATTTAAAAATAAACTTAATTCTGAGCCTGATTATAAACGAAAAGTTTATGATGTTGTTGTAGCTAAGGGTTTATATACTAAAAATTATGATAATTTTAATAATAAATATTATAAAGGTTTATTTCCTGAAACTAAAGTAGAAATTAAAGAAGAAATAGAAGTACCAGAGGTTGAAGTTAAAGAAACACCTGAAATAGAAGTAGAAGAAAAAGTTGAAACACCTACAACAACAGGAGATCCACTATCGACTACAGAAATAGACAGAGCATACGCTGGAAGTGCTGCGCCTGGCTATATAGATCCAAAAGCTACAAGCGATAAGTCAAAGCTAAAAACTTGGCAAACGGCAGATGAGATAAAAGCTATAAATAAAGAAATAGATAGACTTAGAGAAGAATTTAATAAAGCAGAAGACTCTGATGATCCTTACGCTGAGGAAATGTTGTACGAAAAATATGGTGTAAATGATCAATTAAAAGAATTACTTGCAGATAAAAATAGAAGATATGAAGATGAAGTATTATACGTAGATGCTTCTAAACCTTTTGAATATCAACCTTTTGTTTCTAGAACTAACACTCTTGGTGTAGAAGCTGCTGGTGAAAATTATTATTATACTGATAAAAAAGGAAAAAATTTTAAAGTAATAGCTACAGATAATAAAGATCTTGTTAATTTTACCGCTCCTGAAGGTTCACCAATTATAGGAGTTGCGGGATTAATGGCTACTGAAGAACAAGTTTTACTAAGAGAAGAAGCACAAAAAGAACAAGAAAGAGGTAAAGCTGAAGTAACAGAAAGAGAACGCTGGCGTAAATATTATTACAAAAGATACGGTGTGCAAGACGTTACAGAGGAAGTATCTCCTGAAATAGAAGAAGCATGGCATAAACAATACGATACTTTTGATCCAGTTTGGCAACAAAAAGGTTTTGAAAGTGAAGTAGAATATTATGACTGGATACATGGTAATGGTAAATACAGTATTGAATATATGTTGGTTCATGATTTACCTATAGCTATGGGTAAAGTGATAACTACACTTCCAGCTAAAGCTATTACAAGTACTGTTGACATTGGACTAGGTGTAAAAAACTTAGGTATATACGGTAATTTATACGCTGGCACTGAGCTTTACGAATTATTATCTGGTAACGAAATTAGTGATGAACTTTTCTTTAAAGTATATAATGATATGGCTGATGTTAGTAGTCAGCCTTTTGATAACTTTAACGAGTTCATGACATCAACTTTTACATTAGATAATGAAATTGCTGAAATGGACCCTGATTTTGCAGCAAGAGGAATAATAGAAGAATATGAAAGAGGTAATCTTCCAGGTGCATTATATAAATTATGGGGAGGTGTAGGGCAAGCTATACCTAGTATATTAGCTGCAAGCACAGGTATTGGCGGTGTTATTGCTGTAGGTGCTGGATCTGCTGGTGGTAAACTAGATGAACTTGCAAAATCAAACCCAGAAGAAGGTAGAGATATAATAGCAATAAACGGTATTGCAACTGGTATAGTTGAAGGTACTTTTGAATTAGTAACAAGAGGAATTGTTAATAAAGCAAGAGTCTTATATAGCAATGGCAATAAAGAAGCTGCTAAAGAACTTTTAAAAAATGGTTATTTAGAAGGATTGAAAAGATTTACAGTAGATCCGGCGAAAGAAGGAGTGTCTGAAGCTGCTACAAGTTGGGCAACAGACTTGTTAGATTTGTTTACTTTAACTGAAGGAAGAAACGCTATTAGTGAAAAGGGTTTTGATGTTGCTTTTCTTGAGATGAGTAGAAAAAACTGGAAAAAATACCTTGATGATGGAATAATAGGTGCTGTTTCTCTTGCTCCAGTAACTTTAGCGCAAAACTCTAGAAGTAACAATTTAAAGAAAAAGCTTACTGCTCTTCATCAATTAATGCCATCACAAGATAAAGCTTTTATTATAGAACAAGGAGAGAAAATAAATCAATTAAGTATACAATTAGAAAATATTCAAAGACAAGCTGAAGAAAATCCCGATGTAGATTATAGTAGTCAAATTAAAATTTTAGAAAATAATATTGCTAAAAGAATTAATTTAGCTTATATTAGACAATCACAGTCTGCAAGAAACTTAGAGATGCTTACTAAAGACGAATTGTTACAGTATGCTGAACAAAAACAAAAAATAGAAGAACAAAAGAAAATTGTAAACTCTACTTCTGAAGTTGTTAAAGAAGAAACTATTTTAAAAATTAAAAAAGAAGAATCACGAAATTATAATCTTGTTAGGCAGGCAGTAAATAGAAGAATAAAAGATCAAGCAAAAACAGTTACTGGTTTGTCTCCAGAAGTTGATGCTAGTTTTTATTTAGATAAAACTACAAACGCTTATCAAAAAGCTTATAATGAAACAGCTCAAGGCAAAAAAGAATCAATGAATGTTACAGCTTCAGATGGTTTTATAGATCCTACTACTGGAGATATACATGTTAATCAACCTGTAGCTGAAAAAGTTAGAAATGTAAACACGTCTGCTCATGAGCTCTTACATGCTATATTAAGAAACAGTTTTAGAGAACCTGGTCAATTAAATAGAGTTGTAAAAGAATTTAAATCTGTACTTCCTGTTGATGTTCAAAGACAAATACAAAGAAGAATAGATGCTAAGTATAGATTTAAAAGTTTTAAATCAGAATCAGATGCAAGAAAATCTTTTGATCCAGAAGATATTAAAAACATCGAAACAAATGAAGATGGTAGTGTAACAGTAGAACTTGTAGAAGATCTTTACAACGAAGAGTATCTTACAGCTTTTGCAGATATAATAGAAAATAAAAGAGTATTTTATAAAAATAATGAAAACGTATTTACTAAATTAGGTGATTTCCTTAAACCTATATTTAGAACTAAAGGGTATAGCACTATAAAATTTGATAGTGGTAAGGATGTTTTTGATTTTATTAAAAGTTACCAAAGACAAATAGCTAAAGGTAAATTAGAACCTGGAACTATAAAAGCAGCCAAAGAAGGTATTGGTGGTAAACTAGTTACAGAAACTAAGACAGAAACTAAAACAGAGACTAAAACAGAAACTAAACCTAAAGAAAAAACTGAAACTAAACCTTATTCTAAAGCTTTTGTAGATAAAAATGATAAAAGTGGTAAAGTAGAAGTAGAAACAGAAAGTAAAACTAAAGATGGCATTACTACTATAAAGTTTAAGCAAAAAACTACTAATAAAAAAGGAGAACCTAGAATTCAAGACTCTAAAAGTTATAATAATATAGATGAGTTAATTGAAGAGTTAGATATAACTGATCCAGATACGATTGATAATATTAAATCTGCTTACGAAAGTGTTGGTGGTTTACCTAAAGTTACAGAAATAAAAACTAGTAATAAAACTGGAAAGTCAAGTGCTACTATAGTAATAGGTGGTGCTAAATTTAATATACCTATAAAAACAAAACCAACAGAGAAATTAAAATTTTCTATAACAGAAGTTGAAGGTGTAAGTCCTAAGCAGGTTAAAACTATGGTTGACAAAGTTGCTAACAGAGCTTGGTCTAAATTTGGTAAACCTATTCCTGCTAATGTAAAACAAAAAGCTGGAGTAACTAGACAATCGTATATTGAAAGTGCTAAAACAGAATTGCAGCAAATAGCAACAGAGTTTGATCCTAGCAAAACAGATAAAGATGGTAACCCTATAGAGTTTAATAGATTTATGGCTAACAGAGGGATGCAGAGAATGAATTCTCTAGCGTCTAGACTTGGTGTTGAATCTGCAGACAAACCTACTACTCAAAGAATTGGTGAAACAGTTAGAGAAGGTGAAAGAGAATTTGATGTAGCATCTACAGATCTTACTCCAGAAGAGGCTGTAATATCTAAAGAAGCTGAAACTAAAGTAAGAAAAGGAATTAAATTAGCTGACAGACTAGGTAACGATGCTAAAAAGATATCTGAAAAAGTTAAAAAAATGAAACCAGTCTTAGAAGGTAAAACTTATAAGACATTAAAAGATTTAACACCAGATGATACTCAACGTATGTTTGGTATTACTCCAAAGACAGGTAACTTAACTAAAGAAGATGTTAAAAATGCTCAAAGATTTATTGCTGCTAATGCTGATGTTTTAATAGCTATGTTACCTGAAGGAGCAACAGAATCAGGTACAGCTACAGGTGTACAAAAAGTTTTATTAAATGAATTTTACAATAAGAGTGATAGAAAAGTTAAACTAGCTAAAACCGGTAGTAAAGCTGGATTACAACCATTTATTAAAAAACCTAATATAAAAAAATCAGATTTTCTAAAAGTATTTGGTATAACTCAAGATGGAACACAAAATCTATATAAAAAAGAATCAAATACTAGTTCTAGAATTAAAGCTTTAGTAGATCAAACAGGTAAGTTACTTACTAATCAAGCTATAAGAGAGGTCACACCAGATGCACCTAAAAAAATTGCTGAAGGCAAGTCTAGAGTAATGTTTAGTGAATCTATGAGCGACCAAGATTTTAATAGATCACAAAAAAAGCAATTAGTTGACGTAGCAGAAGCTTCAGATATAAATGCAGCTGGTGTTATAGCAGGTATACCTAAAGGATCTATAACTGTAAATGATAAAAATAGACCAACAAAAGTAAAACAAATACTAGATAATATTAAGAAATTTAAATTATCTTTAAATACTTTTGAAGCTTCTATGCCTGCGTCTGCAGGAGCAGTTAGATTTAGAGTAGGTAAAGTAGCAGCACTTGATACTTGGTTAAATGAAAATAACTTAATGAAGACTACTAAACCTGGTGATGTTTGGTATAGGTTAACTGATGGAAGTTTTGCTAAAGGAGTTTACAGAAGTACTAATAATAAAGGTATAGAACAATTTGGACCACCAGTTGATAGTCAAGGTAAAAAACTAACTAACTTAACTCCAGCTAGAGGAAGATTATATTATGGAACTAGTGATCCTAATTATATAGAAGCTTTAAATGCAGCTAAAGAAAACACTAAACAAAAAGCTTTAAAACCTAAAAAAATATCTGTAAGAGAAAGAATAAATAAAGCTTTTATAAGTAAAAATAAACAATCTTCTATTGATAATATGAAAATATTAGAAGAAGTTGCAATTGAATTAAATGATGCTGTTCAAAATGGAATGCCAAAAGAAGATGCTGCTTTAATAATAGCTCAAGGTTATCAAGCTACTAGTGGTTTACTTAAAATTGCTGCTCCTTTTACTTATGTATCTGAAGAGTTTCTTTATGGTCCAAAAGGTTCTAAACAAGGTGATAAAAGTAAAAGACCATTTATAGAAGAACATAATCCACCAGCTTCAACTATAGGTGCTACTTTAATATGGTCTATTGCAAATAATAAAACTAGAGAAATATTTCCATATATTAAGAAAAATTATTTTCAAACGCAGTTATCAAAAGCTGACGATTATTTATTAGATTTATCTAAATTAGATAAAAGACTTCCAAAAGGAACTAGTATACTAGATAATTCTATAATAAGATTAGCATCTGCTAAGATAAATTTAAATAAAATAATAAATCCATTAACTGGTAAATCTATAATACAAGAGTTTGGATTAGGTGTTGAATCTAAGTTTAAAAACGATCCAAACATTGCTGCGTATCAAAATAAGCTAGTTGAAGAAGTAATATTAAACGGATTAGATCTTAAAGTTGCTAAAGCTAGATTGAAAGAATCTTTACCTGTAGAAGTTTCTAAAAACAAAACTAATCAAAAAGTAAATGTGCCTTTAGTTGATGGACCTAAAGTAATGAATACTAGAAATTCATTTAGTATGACTTCAGAAGATGTTATTGGTAAAGCAATTACATTAGATGAAGCGCTACGTATTGCTCGTGATCCTAAAGCACCAGTTAAAAAAATTAGAGTATTTGATTTTGATGATACATTAGCTAGAACTAAAAGTAATGTATTATATACTATGCCTGATGGAACAACTGGTAAATTAACTGCTGAAGAGTTTGCTAAAAGAGGAGATGAGATGTTAGCTGAAGGAGCAGTATGGGATTTTTCAGAGTTTAATAAAGTAATGGATGGTAAGAAAGGACCACTGTTTGAAGTTGCTAAAAAGATACAAGATGCAAGAGGTTCAGAAGATATATTTGTATTAACTGCTCGTGCGCCTGAAGCATCACCTGCTATTAAAGAATTTTTAGATGCTGTTGGTTTAAATATACCTCTTAAAAATATATCTGGACTAGGTGATAGCTCACCATTTGCTAAATCAAACTGGATAGTAGATAAAGCCGCAGAAGGTTATAACGACTTTTATTTTGCTGATGATGCTATACAAAATGTTAAAGCTGTAAGAAAAGCTTTAGAAGTATTAGATGTTAAATCTAAAACTCAGCAAGCTAAGATTAAGTTTAGTGAAG
>WLWF01001135.1_pt1 | contig 23260 bp, 12 predicted proteins | sample 6718331 | NCBI WGS metagenome assembly WLWF01 (sample SAMN12718692, study PRJNA515312) | sponge metagenome | isolation source: marine sponge | host: Mycale hentscheli | place: New Zealand: South Island, Marlborough, Capsize Point | collected 2003-05-01
GATGAAACTGATCTAGCTGGTGAATTAGCTTGTGTAGGAGGCGCGTGTGAAATAACATGAAACGACTAGCAATAATAGGTGGTATTGGCATGATGACAATGGCTGGTACTAATATGATTTGGCATAAGCAAAAGCCAAGCTTCAACGCGAACACACTTGCAATAGCAAGCGGCGCTTTTATAGTGTCAATAGGTATAACTATTAAAATATAAACTATGTGTGACAATTGTACGGGCGGATTTTGCCCATGGTGTTAAATAATAAAAGGGGATCATTACGATCCCCTTTCTTGGTTACAGGAACTTTTGGGTATGGTGCCCAGTTTTTTACGTTCCTATGATACGTTACTAGAAGAATCTCTTCTTCTTCCCATACCAACTTTCTTTTTAGCTCTTGTTACTTTTCTTTTTTCACCACTACTCATTTCACTCCAAGACTTAGGCGATTCACTACTAACTCTTTTAGACGGTCTACATACTTTAGTATTTTTATTCTTTTCAGATCCGCAAACATTTCCTTTTTCATCTTTCCACTCTTCTTTAAACCATCTTTTTAAATTAGCACCAGACTTAGTTTTTCTTACGGCAGCTAGTGGAGATCTTGACCTTGTATACATAGCTAAAGATTTTCCTTTTTCTTTATCAGCCATCTTCATAGCTATTTTTCTAGCTCTTTCCATTTTAGCAGCATAAGCAGGTCTTTTTTTATTAAAGTTTCTTTGTTGTACAAAAGCTCCGTTTATTTTTTGAGCATTACCTTTTCTAGTTTTATAAACCCATTTAGCTAATTCTTCCGCGCCAAGTTCTTTAAATTTACCTTTAGCATCCGGAGCATCTGAGTCGTGCCATTTTAATTTTGCTTTCATACATTACCTTTTAAGTGGTTAGCCATATCTAAACCTATTTCCTTACCAAAATCACTGTCTGATTTATAATGAGCTCTAGCTATATTTCTACTATCAGAAATATCTTTTGCTTTCTTATCTAACTCTGCAGACTTTGTAGGATATTTATCTTTTAATATCTCAGCTATTAAATATCCTTGAGCAGAATGTCCAGAAGGATATGAAGGTGTTTTCATAGAATCAAGTTCTATGTCTTCTAATTTTATTCCAAAATTCTTAGCTAATTTTTTAGGTCTTGGTCTATTAAAATACTTTTTTAATTTAAGTATTATATCATTTGAATTATTAATCAAGTCTTTTATTTGCTCACCGTCTTCTTCACCTACAACACTAACGTAAGCATCGTATATGTTATCATTATTCTTAACAAAGTCTTCGTCTTTTCTAAGCTTGTTTATAGATTGTATCTCTTTAAAAGTCTCTAAAGAATTATCCTTAGGTGGCTTCGTTTTTTTAAACTTATCGTAGTCAAAGTTTTTTAAACTCATTTCTTTTTACCTTTGTTTTTTCTACATTTAGCTATCATACCACTAGCATAAGCTGATGGAAAAACTTTATGTGCTTTTTTAGCTTTGTAATAACAAGCATCTTTTAACGCCATAGGCGTTTCATACTTAGTCATTGGTATTGCGCATGATCTATGTTTCATCTTCTTTGTTTTCTAAATTTTCGTTTTTTCTTTTCTGTTTTCTTAGCACTAGGCTGTATATCCCATTTAGGCCAACCTGCTAGCATTGCTATTCGTTGCCACACCTCAGCCTCTTCACCTAAAGCACCTTCTATATTGTCAAGCTTTTGTAATACTCTATCAAGAGGTATGTTAGCTGTAGCAGAAACAATTTTAGCAAAAGCCATAAACGCTGGGCTTTTAATACTAAATCCTTGATCCATTATTTCTTTTCTTCTTTTTTTACTATCAAACTGATAAGCAGCTTGTCTTACTTTAGATATTTTAGAACTAACAGGTGGTGATATTTGTAATAGCTTATATACAGCATCTACATATTCTGGTCTTGATCTTCCTGATCTTTCGTATACGTCTAGTAAAAAGTTTTTAACTACAGAAGTAGTAGCACCAGCTATACCTAAACCTCTTAGTAAAGAATCAAGCATGCCGTTTAATGTTCTTGTAACTCTTTTATCATCTTTTTCTTCATCATCTCCAAAACCTATAGCAAACATAGCTTGCTGTAAAGAGTTAAATATAATATTCTGTACAACACCATAGTAAATTAACTTACTAACATTAGTTTTTGAATCGCCTCTTCCACTAGCTAAATCTTGAAAAGCTCTTTTCTGTAAACGAGCATACTGCATAGGCGTATTAGCAAACATAAGTATTAAACGACCAGCATCACTAGATTGTTGTTGTGATATTTTATCAGGTCTACTTGACTGCTGATTTTCTTCTGATATTTCTCTAAACTCTCGCATGGCTTGTTTCTCAGCTTCAGCTTCAGACATGTCTTGATTTTTAACTAGATCTTTAATTCTATTACGGTAGAATGTAGCTCCACCAGAAGCAATAGCAAAACTATCAGCATACTGTGTAGGTAAATAACCTTTTTCTAGTATATATGCCATAGCTGCTTTAGCTTTATTTTTAGATGTTTTAGCAGCATCAGCTATTTCAGACTCATTTATATTTATTCTTAAGCCATTACGTCTATCTCTTAAAAAGTCTGAGTTCATTAATGTCATAAAATCTTTCCAGTATTGAGGTTGATTAGCTAAAGCTTGGCCTGCTTTTAAAGGATTATTAAAGTTCCAATTTAAAAAGTTTATACTTGATATTGTTTGCAACACCGCAGATCTAGTATTAAAGAACATTATAGCAGCATTAGATCCATTTATATAATTAAGTATTGTACCACCTAACCTGCTTGCTTCACCAACTCTATTACTACCTGACTTCATACGTTTAAGTATGTTTTCCATAGCTTCTCTATACTTAGGACCATAAGCAGCTTCAAGCTTATTAAGATTTTTTTCGCTAAATATTAAATCAGCATTTTGCTGCCACTCTTCTAAATATTTTGGACGTTTAACTTCTCTTAAACCTCTTAACAAATCAGAGGTTATACTACCAGCTAACCAACTTTTGTCAGGTTTAGTGTAAGGATCTTTATTTATAGTAGCAATTTGATCTGCAAACTCATGAAGAGTAAGATCTGTTTCAACTTGCTTAACTAACTCTTTTGTATCTGTTTTAGTAAGTCCAGGTATTTCAAGTCCTTGCTTGTTCCATAAGTAAACTCTTACTGCTTGTTCGTTTGAAAACCCACTTTCAGTTTCTTTTTGTAAGTCTTTAGGAACATCTAGCTTTCTCTTTAATGTTTTAAAATCATTCATTAAGTTAAGTCTATCTTGTGATAGATTTTCCATAGCTCTAGCGTAAGGATCAGACAAATGTGTTTTAAACCAAGCCATTTGAGCATCACCTAAAGAACCTTTAGACAACAAAGGATATATTAAACCTTGAAAATCTTCTGCAGAGTAAGGTATAAAGAATTGAAATTTATTTTTATTAGCACCTCTCACTTGAGCTTTAGCTTCACTAAATTCTTTTTCAGCAGCAATACCTGTTTTTTGTTCAATTATTTTATTAAAGTCAACGTCAACATTTTTAGCAAATTTCATTTTAGCTTGTTGTACTTGAGACTTAACATCAATAACTTCTAAAGCTTTTCTTACAGCATTAACATTTTGTATTGCATCATCTGCAAAATAGAAATCATTATACCCTTCAGCTGCTTTACTAATTACCCAGTTTGCTTTAGCCTCGCCAGTAGAATTACCTAGTCCAACTATATTCTCTTTTTTAAATTCTAAACCTTGTGATTTTAAGAAATCGTATATAGCTCCTTGTGATTCAGGAGCTCTTGCTGTTAATACAAAAAGATCTTCATTGCCTCTTGCGTTTCTAATCTTTTCAGCTACTTTAAATAAAGGACCACGGCCACCATCAGTTACTCTATTAAAATCACTAAAGTCCATTACATAACCTTGATTTTTTAAGTCTGCTCCTCTTTCGGCAAACTCTTCTGCGTTTAATTCTATTGTAGTACCGTCAGGACTAGTAGCTATTACGATGTTATTACTTGTAGCTAACGTGTCATCAAAATCAAATACTCTAATCTTTTTAATTGGTGCATTATTATTTCTTGCTATCTTTAAAGCGTCATCTATTATCTTAGCTTTTTGTAATACTTGATTCATGCTTGGTGCTTCGTCAAACTGTACAACGTCTAAAGCTTTAAGCATGTCAACATCAATATCTTTAGCTTGCTTTATAGAATTGTTAAGATCTTCAGAGGCTTTAAAAAATATTTCTGTATTTACTATTTCTTGAAAAGCTTTATTTCCGTTTGGAGCGTAGATGTTATTACTTATATCAGGTCTATTTTTTAAAAACTTACTTAATCTAAATATACCTTCTTGACTAGTTAGTCCTGTCTTTTTACCGCCTTCAATACCTTTACTATCTAAAAGATCAGCAACATAATTAGGCCCAAAGAACTGACCATGACCAGCTAGTATCTGATCTAACTTAGCTTGATCTAAATTGTTTCTAATTACACCATCAAATAATTCAAGCATAGTAACTGAATTAGGTACTAAATGCTCTCCTTTTGTTTTTAAATCTCTATAAGCAGAAAGAGTAGGGTCAAACGCTGCTCTTGCTCTAGCTTCTTCAAAAGTATATTTTTTTTCACCAGTTTTTTTATCAACAGCGTTTAACTTTTGTTCTAATCTTATATCATATCTATCTTTAAACTCAGGAAACTCATCAACAAACTCTTGTATTTTAGCTTGTTGTTCTTCTTCTGTAAGTTTTAAAAATGAAGGTACCTCTGGCCTTTTTTTACCTTCAATCCATTGATTGCCTTCTATTAAGTAAAGATAATCAAGACTAGTTAAAGCTCTTAAACCTTTTATTACACCTGTTTGTAGTTGAAAAAACTGATACACTTGAGACTTAGTAATTCTTTTACCAGATGCTAAATCTTTTTGTATTGCTAAAACTAACTTACTTAAAACTTTTTTATTAGCAATACCAGCTGCTTCAATTACATTTCTTTCTTTTTCAACCATAGCTAATTTAGATTCTAAGCTAACAGTAGAAAAAACTTTTTTTGAAAGCTTTTGCATATAACCAAAGCTCTTATTCATTGGTTTTATATCTGAAATAACAATATCTTTTACTTGAGACTCGTTCGTATAGCTTGATCCTTGAGCTTTTAATCTGTCAACATAGAAAGGGCCCTGCTCTATTTGACCGGTAGCTTTGTTTAAAGTTTCTTTTGCAGCGTTCAATAATCTGTTAGAATATCCTAAAAAGTCTAAAGTTTTATTCCAACCTTTGATTAATCTATTATCTAGTAAATTTTTAGTAATTACTTGACCAAGTTTATTTAAATTTTTTGCTGGTGCTTCATTTATAACTCTAATTCCTTTTATATTGCTTACAGCTATAAGATTTCGCTTTTTTATTTCAGCCGCAGTTTCAGTCATTCCTAAACTTTCTAAAGATTCTATAGATCCTTTTACAAACTCACCACCTGTAGCTAAGTCAGGATTTTCAGTAAACATTACGTCTACTAAAGCTTTTGTAATTCTAGGATCAACACCTTCAATTGCTTGAGAAAAACCTTCAGTATATTCTTCATCAATACTAATACCATATTCTTGAGCTGCTTTAACTATTTCATCTTTAACAGCATTAAACTCTGGTTCAAGTTCAGCAGGTAGAACAATATCTTCAGCAGCTTTATAATCTACCCCTCTACCTAGTTCTCTAGCTATGTAAGCTATTTCTGCATTAACAACATCTTCACCAAATAGTTCTGCTCTTCTTTCAGCAATAGTAGTACCATCGTCTAGCTCTGTTTTAAGAGCTTCAGGCATAGCATCAACAACAAATTCAAATGCAGCTACTTCTGCTAGCGTATTCTGTTTAGCATCTCTTCTTCCTTGTTCAGGTGTAAAATATTCTAACATATCTTGAACATCTAAATCAGGTTTTAATTGCCTTTTAGGATTACCAGCATAAGGATTTTTAACTCTTGATCCTTCAGCTCTTGATTCATCTGTCAATGTTCTAACTTGCTTGCCAGTTTCTGGATCTATTACAGGCTCAGTAAGCTTGTTAAACCTTTTGTTTAAAGTAGTTTGAGCTGTTTTATTTAGTATAGCTAAAGCATAATCTTCTATAAACTTAGTATACTGCTCTGACTTTGGTTTTCCCATTAATTTTTTAACTCTTTGAAAAGCTAAATCACTAGATTGTTTTTGTAAGTCTTGAATAAAGTCTTTTGATGTTGGCGCTTTTAATTTACCACTTAATATTTTACTAGCTGCTTCTGCCATGTCTGTAGCTAAAGCTTCTACATCTTCTTGCTGCTCTATTTCTTCAGACAAATCTAGCATGCTTTTTCTTAACGACGGCTTTTCTTCTTTACTAAAATCTTCAGTTGTTTTTTGTTTAACATCTTGAGACTGTAATCCTAAAGTCTTAGCCGCTACCTCAGTAGCTCTATATAAGTCAAAATCTTTAGTTCCTCCAACAAACTGTCCTAAAGTACCCCTTTTATTAACAGGCTTTTTTAAGTAGTCAGACACAATACGTCTTATTCCTCTATCCGCATCAGTAACTATGTCCATTGCAATATCTTCTACTGCAACTGCACCTTCTTTTTTTCTACCAAAATCAGCGCTATTAACATCGCGTTCTACAACACCAGACACTTGAGGAAGTTCAATTACAGGTGTATCGTTTATTTTAAATCTTCCAGATCTTACATAGTTAAGAACATCATCATAAAATTGAAAAGCTAATTCTTGTTGAACACCAGGGTCTGAAGTGTCTTTGGTATCTATTATTTTTTTAATATCAACATCTTTTGCTTGTTTTACAGCTCTATCATTAGGTTTTCTTGCCGCTTCCTCTGCATCAGCAACCTGTTGTATATCTTCTCCTATGTCTATGCCCTCTCTAGCGGCCCTTACTTGAGCTCTAGTAAACCTTCCTTTACGTATAGACTTGTTATAATCCTTTATGAAATTAAACACGTCTAATTCATTTTCAAACTTTAAGTTTTTAGCACCTGGTAATTCTTGCATTAATCTTCTAGTGGCATCTCTAAAACTTTGAAACCTTTTAGACTCAAAAGGTATAACACCTTTGTTAGCAAACTCACTAAATAAAGTAATTACTTCTTCAGCTTCTACTCTACTAGTTACACTTTCATCATTTTTGTATTTTTCTAAAGTGTTATCTAAAGCTTTTAAATATTGTTGATTAACTCTAGGATCTTTTTGCAACTCAACTAATCTTTTCTTTAATATTTTAGCTATTGGAAAAACAACTTCAGGATTAGTTTTTAATGTGTTTTTAAGAAACTTATGTAACGTTTCATGCATACCTGAAAAGAAACCATTTTTAGAATTTTTTTCATTGTTTTGAATAGCATATTCTACACCATCTATATTTAAGTCTAAACCTCTTTTCTGTGATAATTTTTCTGCGTTTTCAACGTTTTTACTTTCTAACCACTCTTGTAATTCTTTTGAAGTATCAAAAGTTAAAAATGAATCTACGATGTCATCATCTAATTGAGTAGTAACATCTGCAACGCCTCTTGTTTGTATTTCAATTTCAGCTAAATTATTTAGTCTTGTGTTAATTTCACTTATTCTAGCTTTGGATTTTTTAGTTTGTAACTCTGGTAGTATATCTTCGTTTTCTTTAATTAAATTATCTTTTTCTAATATAAGATCTGTAGCTTCTTGTCTTTGTATTTTACTAAAGTTTATAGGCATTTTAATACCAGCATTTCTTAATGCTGATAATCTAGATATTTCATCTTGGTATTCTTTCTTTTTAATTATATTACCATCAGCGTCAGAGTATTTCTTTTTTATTTGTTCTTTTAATTTTCCAAAAAACAAATCTGTTCTAGTTATATTAGAAGTAGGTTTTTTAAAATTAAACTCTTTAACATACTGCTTGGCTAAGTTTATAGGATCTGCAATATTTGATTTAAGTTTTAAACCAAAAGGTAAAGTAATACCCATCATCAAACCAGCTAAAGAAGCTTCTAATAATTCTTCAGGTTCTACAAATCTTAAAGCATCATTAATACCGCCTTCACCTTTTATACCTTTATTAACTTGAGAAAGTCCAGTTTGAAAAAACTCAGTTATCATTTCGTTTCTACCTGACCTAGCTAGATTAACAGCATTTGTTTTTACTTTATCTAAATAATGTTTTACGCCATCGTAATACATTTTATTAATACCGTTTTTAATACCATGTTTTTTAAATACAGCTTGAGCAGCTCTCAATTGACCTCTAGCACCAATTCTTTCTAGTAAGCTCATGGTACTTGCCATAGCTATATCTTGAGCTACGTTATCAAACTCACCGCTTTCAATAGCTTTAAGCATATTCTCTTTAGTATCACCACCTGGATATTTATCTGGATTATCTAGTATACCTTGCTTTACGCCGTTCATATATTCATCAGCATAAAAATAACTAGTAGCGGTAATTTGACCCATAGCACCCACTATACCAGCGGCAACTGGACCAACGCCAGGTATCATAGCTGCACCAGTTCCAACCGTAACAGCAGCCATCTGTGGTATAGATTGACCTAAAGCTCTTGTTAAATCTGAAAAAGATATACCGTCAGTAAATTTAGCTTTCTTTGATAGGTTTTGAAAACCTTTAAACTCTTCAGTTTGCTCTATGTTTTCCAACAAAGATTCAGTACCTTGCATCTTGTTTGATCCCGCTTCTAATTCAAGACCAAATATAGTTCCTGTTTTTGATATAGCAGGGTAAGAAGGTCCAAGTGGATTTGTTATTTCTATAGTAACTTCATCATCGTCCTTTCCTCCCTTGTCTCTAAGATCTTGAAGTTTAGCAAGAGCTTCTTTATTAGCCTTAATCTGCATACCATCTACTTGAGCTCCAATAGTATTTGGAGCGTCGTACAGCATGTCTGCAAAACCAACAGATAAAGTTTCTGCAAGGTCAACGCTTCCTTCTAAAAAAGTTTTTGTTAATGGGTTAAATAAAATTGATGATGTTGGAAGAGGCTTTATATAAGATTGTACTTTATCAAAAAAACTATAAAACCCACTTCTGCTTCTGCCCATAGCAATTTGTTTATTACCAAGTTCCTGCTCTATTAATTCAGCTATTTTATTGCTTTGAACATTTACAGCATTATCTTGTTGCATTGCCTGTTCTATTAAATTAGCATAGTAAGTATTAACAGCTTGTTGCATAGCATTGACACCTGATTGAGTACTAGTATCATAAATACCTTTATCTACAAGATCATTCATATAAGCTTCAACATTAGGAAGATACATTTTTTTGTATTCTTCTAATCTAGCTTTTATTATAGGATCATTTTGTCTCATAGAAACATAAGACTCAATAGCTTTTTCTTCTAGCTCTTTGTCAGTTTGTATAGCATCTGTTTCACCAAACTCCATTTCTTCATTACCAACTGGACCTATAATCTCATTTACTTGATCTCTTTTTTTTGTCATCAAGTATTCATTTTCTATTACATCTGGTTTTTCTTCTATAACTTCCGCAAGTAATCCTTGAGGTTTTGTATAGTTTTCCATACCTGGATATGTAGATTGATCTTGAAATTTAGGTAAAGGTTGTTCGTTTACTAGTTTTAATTTATCAGCTTGAGATATGCCTTGCGCATTCATTATGTCTTGTATCTTTTTATTATACTCAGCAATACTACCATCATAAGATTGTACAGCTTTTAAAGCTTCAATCTCTTCTGTATTTATAGGAGTAAAATCAGGACCTGCAATGTCTTGCATTTCAAAATTGCCTGAAACCACAGGCTGCCCCATAACCATTTGGCCTTGTGGGCTTTCATAATTTACATTTGCAGGATCATACTTAGCTGGATTCATTATTGAATCAGCAAATCTTTCCTGCTCTTGAATAGATAAAAGTCTAGGATCTTGAGTCTCATTTGCAACTTCTTGCTCTGGCTCTTGAACAACTTCAGCTACTAAAACAGGCGCTCCGTTTTCATCAACTTCTACTATCTTGCCTTTATTAGCGGCTAGTAGAGCTTCAAAAGTTATACCTCTTCTTTCAGCTTCAGCTTCTAGTTGTTCTCTAGTTATTTTTACGCCTTCTATTTCGTACATATTACTTTATTGTAAGTTGCTCATAACTTGTTGATCTAACAACTCTTTATATACTCTGTACTCTATTTCTTTAAATTCAAGCTCTAGTTCTGTTTCTAAAGCTTGATCACCACTACTTTTAGCTCTTGACAAAGCTTCATGAGCTGCTATTATATCAGGGTGTACAGAAAATTGTTGTTTAGATTCTTTACTTAGAGGATTGTTACTTTTCCAAGCTTCAAATGCTTTCATATCTTTAAAAACACCACCACCAGCCGCGTTAGTTGTATTGAAAGTTTGACCTTTATCTTGTTTTTCTTTGTCAAGTTCTAGTTTTCTTTTGTTATAAACTTCAGGATATAATCTTCTAAACATTGCTACAACTTCATTATTCTCTTTGTTATTACCAGCTGAAGCTCTTTGTAAAGCTTGTGCTAATGCTAGTTGAGACTTATCATCTCTTATGTTAAACGTGCCAATAGTTTTGTAAACTGCTTGATCCTTTTGAGAACCATCTTCACCGTCTACTTTTATTTTGTAATCTTCATCTTTTAATATTACATTATCTCCTTTAATTTCTACTTTAGCAATGTTGTAATTTTTACCACCTATATTAACACTGTGATTTAAAATTAATTTTTGGTTTTCTAATGGATTCTCAAAGAACATCATAGTATCGTTTATAACATCCATATAATATGGTTCGCCTGTTTTTTCGTTTTTAGTATTAGGTGTTAATACTTCTTCTTTAACAAACTTAACAACGTTATCCATAGTAGCGTTATCATTGTAAAACTTAGTTCCTAAATAAGAACTCATAATAGCGTTTTGGTTTTTATTTAACTCTGCTATTTGGTCTTCGTCCATGTCTTCAGTAAACTCATGCCAACCATCTTTAAACATATTAGGATCTAAGTTTAATTTTGCAGCTATAGCACCTATACTATTTGGCGGCTCCCATTCTTGTGTTTCCTCGTTAAACTCTCCATCAGGTATTTCATCTTGCCAAACTCTTTTCATCAAGTTATCGTTGTTAATTAAATTAGCAACAGCTGGACTATTTGTAAGTTTTTCAATAGCTCCATCTCTTTTATCAGGCACTATAGTTCTATATGTATATACCTTACCATCTTCTAAGTTATTCATAGGCTTACCGTTTATAGGATTAGTATCGCCTTTTACAAAAGTTTCATATGTAACAAAATCACTGGTGTTACTATCTGGTTCTACTTCTGCATTAAATATTTTATTACCTGTTTCGCTTAAGTTAGGTTTTGTTTGGTACATATTTTGCCCTTGGTTTTCCATTGTTAAGAGCTCATTACCGTTTACCATAGCTTCTGGCTCACCGTTTTCTGCTGGCGCAAAAAAGTACAATTGTCCACCACGCTCTACTATACCTATATTACCGCCATCACCAGCACGTTTTAAAAAGCTTTTATTTTCTATAGAACCTACTGAAGATACATTGCCGTTAGCAGCGTCTTCTTTAAATGCGGTTGCTTGTGCACCTATAATCTGCACTTGTCTTTTAAACTGAGGAACTAATCCCATTATTTTAGCTAAACCTCTATTACCTTCTTGCTTAGTAATAGTACCATCTTGCATAGCGTTTTTAATCTTAAAATAATTATCTACTTGTTCGTTCCAGAAAACTTGTATGTTTTCATCTAATACTCTATTACCAGTAGTACCAAGCTCATTTAACGATGATCTTAATTCAAAGCCTTTTTGTTGGTCTCTTTGCTCTAAATCTTTAGTATATCTTTTTTGCTCGGCTATATGCTTTTGCATTGTAGCCATATCAGGCGCTATGCTTTTAGTAATGTTATTACCGCCAGCAACAAAAGCATCAAACTGTTTATTTATTATTCTTTGTGGATTAGTAAAACTCATATTAACTTTCTTTATCGGCTTTTATACCTCCTATTATACTTCCTGCTCCTGACACAGCAGCATTACCTATACCCATGATAGCAGCGCTTCTAGCAGCCATTTGATCTTGTTCGTTTTGAGCAGCGTTGTCTAACAACTTAGCAGTTCTGTCCATTTTAGCTTCATGAAAACTAATAGCATCTTGTTGTTCAAGTTGATCACCTTTAGCTTTCATCTCATCTAGTCTTTGAGCACCTTCAGCTTTTAACCTCTGAACATTAGCTTCGCCTTCAGCTGCTTTAGCTTTGTTAGCAGATTCTTGAGCTTGTATACTAGCAGCAATACCTCTTTTACTTTCTAATGCAGCTTGAGCTAATGCTGTCGCTCCACCAGCTGCTTGACCTGTCTCCATCATAGCATCTAAACTATTAGCAAGAGCTTGATCAGCTTGTTCAGCTTGCATTTTAAAAGCTTCAGTAGCTACGGTTAAATTAGCATAAGGATTATCTAAGTTAGCAAACTGATTAGTCATGTTTTCATAGGGATTTTGAAAAGCAGGTCTATCTGCAACTAAAGCGTCTAACGCACCTTGCTCTGCATCTTTTATTTCTGCTTGCTCAGCGGCCGCGTCTTTAGCTTTTTTGGCTGCTATAGCGTTTGATGTAATTCCTGCTATTGTCCCAGCAATAGCTATGCCAGTCATAACTCCCATATTTATTGTTTTAAATTTTTAACTATCTCGTAAGAAGGCTTTTCATCTACTTGCCATCCTAATTCTTTGTGCTTATTAATTAATTTTTTGTTTCTACCAATGGTAAACATATATTTTTTATCTGCATTTAAAACTATGGCCTCAGCTCCCATTATTAAAGCTGTTATAGCTGCATCTCTGTCAGCTTCTCTATATTCTGGATTAGATATAATCCATTCTAATAAAACTGCCTTAGAGTTTGTCATATATAAAAAGCCAGCAACAATAGGCGTGCCGTCTTTTGCTTGTACCATTAGTCCACCAGTACCATTTTCTGGTAAAAAATCTTTTTCAATAGGTGGCCAGTTCCAAGCTTTCCACCATTTTTCTAAAACTGTATAATCAGCTTCTGTTAATTTTCTTATATTCATATTAAATTAAATTGAAGATACATTGTAGTTTACTCCTATTGAGTACAACTCTTTCATGCCACCTGGATCTGTATTAGTATCAGTAGAAAAAGTTATATCTAAGTAATAACCTTTCAAACCGCTGATACTATCACCAAATATAATTTCACCTGGCGCTTGCGTTGAATTATTAATAAAATTTGCTACGTATCTATTTTCTTTTCTGTCAAAACCACCTCTTAATAAAGGCGTATTAACAGGGTTAGCAGAAGTTCCAGTATTGCCAAGGCCATCATAAGCTCCTTCTACATAACTATTTACAATTTTAGCGTTATCATCACTAAAACTAAAACCACCGGATAAAGCCCCGCCAGTTGTTCTGTTTATATTTTTACCTGTTTGATCAGAAGTTATTACGCTTGCTTTCCAGCCGCTGTCTCCTTCGTAATCTATTGTTAAAAAGTTTTTCTGTAGTGAAGGTTGAGAGTTTGCTACTATTGAAATCGTAGCAGCATTACTAGTGCCGTAAAAAGTTCCATGTGGACTTGACGATTCGTAATGCGTATATAGTCCAGTTAATTGAGTAACACCACCTGTATAAACACCAGGCGCATAAGGCTGATTGTTAAGAGTCAACATTTGATTTTTTAAACTACCTATTGCTACTGGCATGTAGCTATAAAAACTTGGCCAACCGTTAACAGCGTCATCAAAACCTAAAGTAAAAAACGTAGTATCACGATTAGGCAACGCATCAAACGATGGTGTAATTCTACTAGGATCACCTGTTTTAGTATTATTATACTGTAAAGAAACAATATATTGTTTGTTGTAACCATCCCAACCACCATAAACTCTACTTCTGTACGGCGCTACTAGTTTTAATCTAGTATTTGTATTAGAATTAAAAAAAGTACTATCTAATACTTTGTCTGTAAATAGTTGGCGAACGGTAGTCCAAAGTGCATAACCTAAAACAGTAGCTCCAGTATCTACATACGTAACACCTTGGTCATTAGACCAAAATATTTTAGAACCTATTATTGTGTTAGATTTATCAAGGTTTGGTGTTGCGGTTACTGTGAAATAACTTGCGTCAGTTCCATAACTTGTATTTACAGTAGTTACATTTAAGTCTTGAGTATATTCATTTGTATAATTATCATTTAATGTAGCTAGATTATCTCTAAAAAAATCACGCATACCATACTCAGATATTTCAGTTATACCGTTTCCAGATAGTCTTAATACTGCATTTCTATTTCTATCAACAAAATACTTTCTAAAAGAATAAACAGCAAAAGATTCAGGATTTTTACTAATACCATACTCACCTGCATAAGGTACTATTTCGCCTATTACAGCATTTGAAGTAGTTACACTTCCTCCACCTTCAGCATTGTATATAGCGTTTTTGTCTATTAAAGCTCTACTACATTTATTTTCTTGAAGTACAGCTACATCATTTTCATCAGCATATATTTTCTGTATTGAGCCATACTGAGGGTTTGTTGATCTAGTTATATTAGTTCCTACTGGAAATTCGTTAGTTCTATTTATACCTGTTCTAGAGTTGAATATGCCTGAATGTATTAAAGTATTAAATCTATGCTGTTGTACTGGTTCTTCTTCATCTAAATATGCTCTTACACCGTAAGACATAGAGTTGTTGTTAAAACCTCCTCTAATGTACATTTCTTCAGTATAAAAATTCTGTGTGCTTACAGACTCAGTAGTAGTAACAGTATCAGATCCATCAATAATAAAACCAGGATTAAATGTTAATGGTGGTGCAAACACATTATTAATAGGCCACGTACCTAAATTAGCAGCTGACCCAGCTCCGCCTGGTATTGCGTCTGCTGTTCCTGTCTGCTTCACTGGTTGAGGCGTTAAAACTCTTTTATTCCAAATAGAATTATAATAATCTACTTCTATTAATGGTAGTGTGTTTGCCATATTATATAATCACTTATTTTATTAACTAATTTACTCTTTCAATCTTAAATCAAACTGAGATATTACAGTTGTTAATCCATTACCGTTTTGATCTGTAGCTCTTATTTCTACATTAATGTTTCCTGTTACGTACTCTTCACTATATTTACCTACATTTAAATTACAAAAATCACCACTAACTATTAAACTTAATGCTAGTCCTTCTATTTGGCTTGCAGGTATAAAAGCACTTTCTCCAAACATAGCAGCACTTTTAACAAACAATTCCCAAGCAACGCCTGTAGCAGCATTTGTATTGCCACTATTAGATCCATTTGTTGCTCTACTTTTAGTACTGTTAGTGCCATCAGCATTGCCCCAATTAGTAGGACCTGGAGATACTGGTGCACCAGTTCCTAAACCTTGTGTTACATAATAAACAGTACCAGCTGCGTTTACTCTAGAAGTATTGAATACTGGAGCTACATTATTTACAAACGTAGGTAATTGAATGCTGTATGGTATAGGTAATATACCAAATTGTAAAAAATTAAAAGTAACATTAAAATTAACGTTGTCTAGTCCAGCATCACCTGAACTATACATTGGATTAGTAGCTGTTGGTTTTAATAAGTAAATATCATCACTTCCTTTTTCAGTAACAGTAAATGGTGCTGTGCTAATTGAAGTTCCATTTTGATAAGCAGCCGTGCCTATGGCAAGATCTGTAGCGTTGGCATACGATATTTTAACACCGTTTTGATCCACCAATTGAAACTCAACTATAGTAGCAGCTGCTGAATACTGTAAACTTTCGTTAAAAGCTACTATGCCTAAAGGTGCTGTACCAGTGCCACCCACTGCTGCTATTACAAATTGAGTTGGAACAGTTAAATTGTCTCTTATCAAAGTGTTTAATTCTTTTACAGTACCTGAAGTACTTGTTTCATAATATATTTCTATATTGCTTATAGTAGGCGTAGTTTCATATATAGCAGGTAAAGTTTCAGCTTCAGATGAAGGTTTAGCTACTTGTGAATTTGAACCTAAATTAAATGTGTTTTGAATAATAGCAGTTGGCGGATCTGTATCTGCATTATATAAACCGTTGTAACTACCTCTTCTAAACAAGCTTTCAAAATTTCCAATTGATTGCACTTTCATTGTTTGTAATCCTGGAAATACAGGACCTGAAGCAGTTGTAGCAGAAGCAAAATAAGGTCTATCTGTAGTAAAAGAACTACTTAACTCAGCTAGTCTAGGTATTAACTCTACATCACTAGTAGAATATTGTTGTTGTACGGGAGTTGTTTCATTTAAAGCTGGTGGTACTTTATTAGCATTATCTGTTAACAAAGTAGTAACATTTAAAACACCAGTGCTAGACTCAGTACTAAAAGTAGCTTCTACACTAGCTTCACTTGCTGTAGCTGCTGAAGTTAATTCAAACTGAGTGAAATTTAAAATATTATTTATATAGTAAGTTTTACCACCTGGCGTAACTACCTTCATGCCTTCTAACAAAGGAAAAGTTAAATTTTCTATTGTACCTACAGCATCTACTGTTGCTATTTTATTGCCACTCACAAAAGTACATGTTAAATCAAATGGCTTAATAACTGGTGATCCGTTTAACAAGCTAGGTAAATAAACATTATAATAATCTTGTTCTAGCTGTTTTACTACAACTTTGTAACTATACCAACCTGTAGCGTTACCAGCATCAATAAAATCTACAGATTGTGCAACACCTGGAACAGTAGTTGGTTCTTCTCCGTTTTGAGTAATCATACCATATCTGTTTTTACCTGTTGATTGTAGATTATTAAACGCATATTGAATTACTACTTCATAGTCAACACCTGAAGCTGTCCACTGTATTAAATCACCTGGCACTATTGAGTCTGCAGATCCACCTGTTGTAATTTCAATATACTTGCTATTAGTAAAAGAAGCAGATGTAACTACACTAGCTGTAACTTTAGGATCTTCATATAAACCTGGGTAACCACTTGCGTAACTAATTGTTTGAGGTATTTGTTCTGTAAGTAAAAGTTTTAAAGAGTCGCCTGGCCAGTTAACAATACCAGAGTTAACTACGTTTTTAGTAGCTGGACTAGCTGTTAAAGGTTCTGTTACAGAAGGTAAATAACCATGATAAAGTGTTGATCCAAAAAATGTTTGTGGATTATCAGCAAATGTGCCTGTTTGTAAAGTAAAGTTAGTATCAGTAAATTTTGACAATATTACATCAGATGATCTACCATATCTATCTTGCAATATTAAACCTACTTGATATGTTCTGTTTTGTTTTAAAGTGTGATTAGGATATGATACATTACTAAACTTGCCTGGTAAATTAGTGCTTACTCTGTTTAATGAATTTTGTGAAGTACTGCCTAGTGTTAATTTTTTACCAGCAGAAACATAATATGCTAGGTTTTCAGGTGAAGTATGTCTATCAAAGAAGTTGCCTAATATAACTCTATTTCCTGATGAAGTTAATGTTTTAGCTCTTACAGGTACATTGTCATAAACTCTGGTAGTTTCAGATGATCTAAGAGTTTTAATTGGTTGCTTAGATTGATATATATATTCTAAAAAGTTAGTTGAATTAGAAGTTATAGAAGTATCATCTATGTCTAAGGTTTCTGCTACTTTAATACTTAGTCCCATAGATTCTTTATATAGTATCTCTATTTCTTTTACTTTTAAGTTATTAGCTAAAGTATTAACTGCATATTCACAAGGTATTCTTAACTTAACTTCGGTAACTTCATTTTCCATAAAGTCAACTATAGTGTTTTGGCCTGCTGTATACTCTTGCGGGACATAATTATTATCATCTACTCCACTGCTTTTTTGCCTATTAATTTCTTTTAAAAAATACCCTTTTTGCTTTGGTATAAAAACTTCTTGAGTAAAAGGTGCAATAACAGAGCACTGTCCATCATCATATCTAAACCTGTATGAAAACCTTACAAACTTGTCTTCTAAAAACTTTTGATCTCCTGGAAAATTGTAGTTGTAATACTTGTTAGGCCAATGAACTGTAACAACGTCTCCAGCTGTAAACAATGCGTTTGCATTAACATTTGTTAAAGTTCCACCTACAAAACCACTAAGAAGCTGAACAGTAAAACTTTTAGCTGCAGCTCCAGGATCACCAACGTCTGTTATTACGTAATACTTATTTGGATCTAAACTAGGGTGAGTTATTCTAGGAAAACCTATAGCAGCTGTACTAGTGTTTTTAGGAAAATGATTTGCTATTTGAAATGAATCCCAGTTACCACCACCTGTAACTTTTTCTAAATAATTATAAGGTGATCTTGTACCAAACATATACAATGCTTGTGCATAGTCATAAGTAGCTAAAGAGCCACTTGTATAAAAATAGCCACCAGCACTGCCAGTTACGCTATCAAGTTTAAGCTTTACTTGATCTTCTCTTAGCCAAGGCGATGATACGTCTTTTGACGTTTGATCAACAAAATAAACATCATAGTTTAAAGGTTCGTCTTCAGGATCTGTAAATGCCGTAACTTGAGAGCTTATATCTCTATCAATAAATACAGCTACTGCTCCAGCGTTGAGAGGCTGGTTTAATCCAGTTAGCTCCTGCACGTAAGCTACTTTAAATTCCCAATTATTATTATCGTTACCTTTGACATATCCATGTAATCCTATGTTGTCAGTAATAGCAGCCAACATTGCAGCGCTCATGTCTGCTTTTTTAAATAAAAAGAAAGGATATATAGAATCAAATGTAGCTACTCCTGATGTTCTAAGAGCGCTAGTAGTAACCATCATTGCTGCTTGTGAATACTCTTCAAAAAGCTGTATAGGTTTGTGAGGATAATATTTAGCTAGTGATACGTGATCTTCGTGGAAGTAATAATTAGGATCTGACTCTGCTGTTTCAACATTTATAATACGTGGTTGATTTCTGTTGTCTGTCCAAAACAATTGATTTTCTATCATAGCAGAATCAAGTATAGGGCTATTATAAGAAAAATTTAAGAATCTACCTGAAACTATAGTGGCTATAGTATTAGATGTTAAATCTGCTACAATTATTTTATGTGAACTCATTGGAGAGGCAAACAGAGATATTTGATCTGCTGAGCTATCTTGAAAATCGGTTGCAAATATATATACTTTATTAGTGTCTTCATTTATATACCAACCTATAAATTGTAATAAATAAACTGAAGACGTAGCTCCTGAAGTGTCTGAAGTTAATTGATTAAAAAGTAAATTACCTAAAATATTCTCTAAAGCGCCTACATCAGATCCTTCTGATCTAGAAACAGAAACATTTTGACCATCTCTATATTCGTCATTAGATATTAATCTAGCGTCTAAGTCTTTATTCATCTTAGACTGAGTAAATGTATGGTTAAATTTTCTTTGCATTTAATTTAATGTTTAATCCATTTAGATTGACCTCTAAATATTTGAACTATTTCATCTATTTTTAATTCAGAAAGTCTTAATTTAGCATTTCTAGTTTTAACATATGAATCTCTTTTAAGAAAAGCTTTTGTGCCGCCATCAACGTCATTTCTAGTCATAGCAACTCTATATAGTATTTGAGCATAAAAAGCCTCTTCAGCTAACTTAGGAACAATACTATTAAAATCAATACTTAGACCATCTGATATATAACTTAGTTGTATAACTTGACTAACTAAACCAGCACTAAATGTAAACATACCTGTTCTTTGGTTTATACTAAACCAACCATTTCTTTGTGTTGTTTCAGGATTTAATCCATATCTACCACCATAGGCTTGTTTCCACCATTGATAATTATAAACACCACTATCATCAAAAGGATCATAATCACCTACAACTTCTTTGTCGTTTGCGTCTTTCCATCTGTCTTCTATAATAGACTGTGAAGCTTCTAAGTTAGTTCCGTAAGAACTTTGAGTAGGTACACCTGTAGCTCCATCAATTATAGGTAATTCATCAGGATTACCACTAAGTCCCCATAGTGGATATATAGTGTGCAATAGTCCTAATTGATCAGCCCAAGCTACTCTAACGTAGTTTACATAGTCTTTAGGTATTGGCACTGTTAAGTTTGTAGGTACAGTCAATTCTTGAGACTTATAAGCTTTTAAAACATCATATGATAGTTCTTGCATAGCTCTTCTAGTGTGAAACAATAATTGAGTTCTATTTACTTTTGTTAATATTTGACCATCGCCTGTATATGCTAATTGAAAATTACTTATAATATCATTTAGTGTTAAATAACTATAACTACCGTAATTATCGCCTGTAGCTATATCAGTTAAATCTAAAAATATAAAAGCACCGTTAGCAATTGCTGGAGTTATTTTTATAGTATTATTAGTAGTATCAGTTACAATAACATTGCTATCTGTAATTTTATTAGCATCTGTAGGTGTTGTAGTTGCAGTAGCTAAAGCGTGAACAGCAAAGTTGCCAGTATCTCTTACTTGAGTACCTCCTGGAGTATCAAAATTACTTATAAGTGTTGTATTTAAATCTGGAAACTCCCATACATCTTTAGCTAGACCAGTAGTATTTCCTAATGGTCCATACTGACCAGCATAATACTGCTGATCGTTTTCAGTTAGTGGGATTGTTGCTGCTGTTTTATTTGGCATAATTTATTAACTTTGTTCTAGTGAGTCTTGTGCAACTGCAGCTTGAGCAGCTTGTTGTACTATCTCTGGATCTCTTACTATGACGCCAGCGTACATTAATATTTTTAATATAAGTTCAGTTTGATCTACATCTGATATTTCAAAATCAGTAGAGCCAACTGAGTTATATACATACCCACCTACACTATTAACTGTAAAAGCAAATACTGGATCAGCAGGTTTTTTAACATATTCTATAATATAACTTTGAGCACCTGTACCATTACCAGCATTAGCAGCTGCTGTAGCTATACCTGGCAATATATTTAATGTATTTCCCTCCAAATAACATATTGGGTGACTGCTTGTAGGTGATGTTAACTGAGAACGTCTAGCTTGTAAAAACTCATGACGTGATAATTTTTCAACTTCAACTGGAAGTTTAGCACTGTCTGTATATTCTAACATACCAAACCTATGAGTGTCAGTAGGTAGTGTTGTTTGACCGAATAATCCAGATAAAGCTACAGTCGCAGCGGCTTGCGTTTCAAATGTAGCTATTTTTTCTTCTAGCAATTTAACTCTGTTTGCGTATTCTGTATCATTACTAGGTTGTCTTAACATTTGATTTAAGTTTTCAAAATAACTTTCAAATATTTCTAATTGTACTTGCCTACCTAAATTATTAAATTCATAGGGTGTTAAGAAGCCTCTTTGCTCTTTATTAAGAATAGTAAGAACAGTAGTGTATACAGTGTTTACGTTTATTGCCATTTTAATATTTTAAAAAAGAGAGGTTACTTGTGTAACCCCTCATATTATAATCACTTGTTATTTGAATTTTTTCTCTATTGATTTATATACTTCCATACCTTCGTCAGTCTTAAACCATGCGGCCATAGCTGAATATGGATTTTCATCAAACGGAATATTCATTAGTTTTCTACCATTGCTTTTCCAAGTAAAGCTTCTTTGATCTTGTGAAAGATCTATTATTCTTTCTTCGACAGCTCTAATAGCAAAATTTCTAAGAATTACATTTTCATCATTTGCTAAGTTGATAAGTAACTCTGGGTTTCTTTTTGCAAATAATAATAAATCTCTTCTAAGTTCTTTAGATGATAAAGAACTAACAGATGATCCAACTTCTACTCTTAATATAGCTTCAGCTTGTTCAATATCCATTTCATAAGCCATATTCATAGCTTGTATTTCATATTGTAAATCTTCAAACTGATCTTCTGCTTCTATTATTGGATCAAACTCTTGAAATATAACACCTTTATGAGGGTGTTTATCTAAAAATTCTTGTAAATTTCTTTTTTCTTTAGGAACAAATAAATGCCCAGTATTAAACATTACATGCTTTAACGTGGCTGCTCCTTTTTGTTCATCAACAAATATACTTTTCATATTAGTAGCATATCTCATTTCTCTTTCATATCCTTGCTCTGGATCAAACCATACTAAAGGGTATCTTTTAGAATGTCTACTTGGTATAGTATATGTTAACGGTGTTTTATTACCTACTAAGTAATAATTTCTATCTTTGTATTCCCAGTTATCTACTGGTTTAGCTTCAGCTTTTTTTACTGGAGCCTTTTTTGTTTTTGTTTCTTCCATAATATAATATAATATAATAATTAAAAAAGACCCCGCCGAAGCGGGATCTTAAATATAACCTTAATTAAGTTAAAGCTGATGAAAGCTTTAATGTAATAACCGGTGTAATTGTTCCTACTAGTACTCCAGTAGCTGTGACTTTTTGTTCAACAATTGGTCCAACTAAAGCTGGTCCGCTTGTTCCCATCGCAAGACCAAATGCACTTGCAAATTCCTCTAAGTATTCTGCCTCAGTCTTAGTGAAAGAGTTAGAACCACCTTTAGTATAGACAACATTAGCTTTTGCTAACTTGCTTGATCCCATATCTAAAGCATAGAGAACATCAATTGTAAGTGTGTTACTTGATATTACTGCTGTAAGTTGTAGTATGCCTTCGGCTTGTACAACTTTATTTGTAGTTAATTTTACTAAACCCATAATTTCTATATTTTAAATGTTAATAAATAATTAAGCTCCTTTGAATAACACGAAGTTATTAGCGGCTTGTGTAATTAAACATCTTTCAGATAAGAAATTAACTCTCATTGTATCTAAATCAGTAGTGTAAGCACCACCAACAGATCCAGTGATCCATGCTTTGAATCTTCGATCTTCAGTTTCAGAAGCTCTATATCTTACGTGTAAGAAAGGACGTCTGATATTTGATCCTAACATTTGATCATATACTGTAGATGTACCAGCAGGTATCATAACACCATCAATAGCGTTAGACATACCTCTTGTAGTAGCATCGTTTAAGTATTTCCAGTCAGTTTTGTAGAAGTCATAAGAACCTCTTCTAAAACCAGAAAAACCAAAGTTAAGTGCCATTTCAGCTTCGTTATCAAATAAACCGTAAGAAGCAGCGTTAGTTGAAGCATAACCACCATTTGTAGCAGCTAACATATCATCAAAATCAAGAGCAGTTTGTCTTGACAAGAATAACATATTTTCTTCAATAGCACCTTGCTTATCTAATTGCTTTAAGATCTCATCGAAATCTCCTAATGCACCTGAACCAGGAGCAGCAGCACC
>WLWF01001139.1_pt1 | contig 23213 bp, 9 predicted proteins | sample 6718331 | NCBI WGS metagenome assembly WLWF01 (sample SAMN12718692, study PRJNA515312) | sponge metagenome | isolation source: marine sponge | host: Mycale hentscheli | place: New Zealand: South Island, Marlborough, Capsize Point | collected 2003-05-01
GCCATGAAGCCGGTTCACGAATGCGCACCAAACTAAGTCGGTAGTTTCCTTGTTGGGTGCCCGTGCTGGAGGGAGAACCGAACGCCTGGATCGCAAGCGAAAGGCTGCGCCCCCATTGGCATAGTTCCCTAGGAACCAGCGCATGGCTCCATCCCCTTGGCATTTGGACTAGCCGTCGCCTCCGTAAGGGCCATGGACCTCTCAGAAGGAAGCACTACCAAGTCCTTAATTTGATCGAGATCCTTCGCGCTTTGCTGAGGCCAAAGCGGGTGGAACGCCTCGAAACGCAGACAGCCCTGGCGTTCATTGTTGGCCCCCTTCTGTTTGCGCTTGGTTCCTGGGTGCAACTACACACAAACCAAGAGCCACGGTTGGCTCTTGGTTTGCTGGCAATCGGTTCTGTGTTCTTCACAGCCGGTGGTTGGTGGCAACTCCAGCAAGCACGAATTGGAGATCGAATGCTGCCAAAGGACGGGCCGTCCTGGGAGTGGTGTGGCCTGCGTTGCGCCCTCACTCAAAGCATTGGCACGGTGTTGTTCAACATCGAGACCTTTTTCAGTTGGAGCCTCCAACATCCAAACGCTGAGCTCTGGCTATGGCTGGGGATCCTCCCCAATGTGCTCGGATCCATCCTCTTTCTGATTTCTGCTGCCTACGGACTGCAAGAGGTCGGACACGGAAGGCTTTTGGTGTTCGAACCAGATCACCTTGGCTGGTGGATTTCGATCGTGAATGCCTTGGGTTGTGTCTGGTTCATGCAATCGGCCATCGCCGGGTTACCAACAAACTTGCCCCTGGAACAGGTCTTCGACAGCACAATGTCCATGCGTACGACCTTGCTGGGCTCGCTGGCGTTCGCGATCGTTGGAATCCTGAGCCTGGCGGAATGCTCTGAAGATGAAATCAGACCGAGCGAAGCGCCGCTATCGAGAAAAGATTTATGAGCTGCTGCTAGCCCTCTGCTTAGTGGTGTTGGTGAGCTTTGCTTTTCCGCGCTTGAGCTGGATCGGCCCCCTGGGCTACGCCTTGATCGCCTTGCTGCTCACGCAATTGGTGATGATCCGCAAGACGTCGCTCAGCGTGGGAGACCGCCTGTACCAGCTCCTAGGCCTTGGAGCTCTCCTTGCCCTGCTTCTGTGGCAAATCACGCCTGTGCGCTGGGTGGTAAGCGGCGTTCCCCTTGTGCTCAGCTGGAGTTTGCTGGTGGGATGGAGCGTGATCCGCTTGGTGGAGCGGCTATCCCTGGAACGAAGAGTCACCTCTGGATTGTTGATGGGCGCTGCCGCTGGCTACCTGCTGTTAGGGCTGACGGCGGGTTTGGTGATGAGTGCGGTGGAAACCATTCAGCCGGGCAGTTTCGAACCGCTCAACATCCTTCAAGAATCCGCCAACGGGGCTGACGTGAGCGTGCTGGTCTCGATGGACGCCTTCTCCCAAATCAACTATTTCGCCTTCATTTGCTTAACCACGGTGGGCTTTGGTGACATCCAACCCGTGCTGCCCATCTCGCGGATGCTGGCCGTGATCACAGGAATTATCGGACCGCTCTATTTAGCCGTGGTGATGGGAGTCCTGATCGGTCGCTACACCAACCAAGTGGAAGAGAAAGAGATCTTTGAACACGACGATCGGCGCTGAGCGGATGCTTCAGCACTAGCGTGGAGCGAAGGAAAGAATCAACAACAACCATGCAATATGCATCCCTATCCAACGGCGACCGGATGCCGTTGTTGGGTTTAGGAACGTGGAAGTCCGAATCAAGACAGGTTTATACGGCCGTACGGGAAGCGATCAAGATTGGATATCGCCACATTGATTGCGCGAGCGTTTATGGCAATGAAAAGGAAGTTGGTGATGCGATTCGGGATGCCATCCAGAATCACGAGGTCACAAGATCTGAGCTTTGGATCACATCCAAGCTCTGGTCTAATTGCCATGGGAAAGATCGTGTTGAGGCCGCACTGAACCAATCCATTCAGAATCTCGGCGTGGACTATCTAAATCTTTACCTGATTCATTGGCCGGTGAGCATCAAGCCAGAGAAGGCGTTTGCAGAATCGGTTGATGATCTGCTCTCACCGGAACAAAGTCCGATCAGCGAAACATGGGAGGCGATGGAATCAGCATGCGAAAAAGGCCTAACAAGACATATTGGTGTCAGCAACTTTTCGGTTCAAAAGTTGCAAAAACTCCTCTCCTCTTGCAAACAAAAACCCGAGGTGAATCAAGTGGAGCACCATCCCCTTTTGCAACAGCAAGCACTCTTGGAGTACTGCGCATCGGAAGGGATTCTGATCACCGCCTATTCCCCACTCGGGTCCATGGACCGGCCCCAAGCCTTAAAAGTGAAAGATGCGCCGGTTGTGCTCGAAAACCCCGTCATTCGCTCGATTGCAGAAACGCGTGGCTGCTCGCCGGCCCAGGTGGTGCTGGCATGGGATGTGCAACGGGGCATCTCAGCCATTCCCAAGTCGGTCAAGCCGTCACGGTTGCTTGAAAACCTGCAAGCTGCGGAGATCAAACTCAGCACCAGCGAGTTGCAAACGATGGAAGCGCTCGATCAAAACATCCGCCTGGTGAACGGATCGTTTTGGGTGATGGAGGGAGGTCCCTGGACGCTTCAATCGCTGTGGGATACCCCTTAAACAGCCGGGCCCAGGGGAGGCGTGATGGCTTGCAGCAATAGATCAGATCCCAACCGTTCTGCCTTCAGCGCGGACAGAGGAATCACCTGATCCATCGCCGAGAAACCCAGATCGCCCAGGGAGGTCCTGGCCAAGGTGCCTCCGAGAAGCTTGGGGGCAATCACCACCGCCAACTCCTGCACACACCCTTGCTGTAGAGCGGCGGCTGCCAGGGCCGGGCCGCATTCCCAGAGCACGCGGTTGCAGCCTCTTTCAGCCAAGGCATGCAAGAGATCCAAGGGCTCGCTGGCGAAAAGCTCAAGAGGTTCCGGCCCCTCTGGCAGGGGGCGACCAGCGCTCCCTGGCCCGTGGGCCAGAAGCGTTGGGGCCAGGCTGGTATCCCAAAGCTGTGCCTGGGCAGGCAGGTCAAGACTGCGGCTCAGCACCACGCGCAGGGGTTCGGGCGAACGCCCTCCACGGCTGGTGAGCAGGGGGTTGTCAGCGCGCAGCGTGCCACCACCCACAATCACCGCATCGCAACCAGCGCGCAACTGATGCACCCAGCCCCGCGCTGGAGGAGCACTAATCCACTGGCTTTCGCCATTTGGTAAGGCCGTGCGGCCGTCCAAACTCATCGCCCACTTGAGAAGGCCCCAGGGCCGGCCGGTTTGAACGCGATGCACAAAGGCTCGGTTTTGCTGGGCCGCTTCCGCCTCCAGCACCCCAGTGATCACCTCCAATCCAGCATCGCGCAAGCGCTGAATGCCACCACCGGCCACGCGCGGATCAGGATCTGTAAGGGCCACAACCACGCGCTGAATGCCAGCTGCAATCACCGCCTGCGCACAGGGGGGCGTGCGGCCCTGATGACAGCAAGGTTCGAGCGTGACGATGATCGTGCCGCCCTGGGCGCGGGCACCCGCTTGAGCAAGGGCACCCACCTCGGCATGGGCTTGGCCTGCTTTGGCATGAAAGCCTTCACCCACCAGGGCTCCTTGAGCATCCAAAACCACGGCACCCACCAGGGGGTTGGGGCTGGTTTGGCCTTCCGCCAGGGCTGCCAACTGCAGCGCCCGGCGCATCCAACCATTCCAGTGCTTGCAGCCCGCTTGCATCAGCTCAGCGGCTGGGTTTGCACATCCCGCCACTCACCCACCACATAGGGGGGAACGGGCAACTCGTTAAAGACACCCGGCAGGAACAGGCGCAAAGGACGGTTGTTGCTCAAATTGCTGAGCAGCGGATCGAGCGCGAATTCAGCGGCAGCTTCGCGGCCATCGCTGGCGAGCGCGGGATTGTCGAGGGTGATGTCATCCAAGTCCCATTCCTTCACACCGGCTTGAACACGCAGCGATACCGGATGCTCAAGCCGAACTTTTCCGGGGTAACCCACAATTCTCAGAATCACTGGGTTGCCGGGTTTGCCGGTGCGATAGGCCACGGCTTGCCAGCTGTCGTAATCAAGGTCGCGCAAACTTTCAAGGCTGCGCAGCATCGGAGCGCCGGCCGCGTCGTTGTGCTGGTGCACCTGCGCCAGGGCTGCATTGGGAGTGACCAGAAGCAGAAGCAACGCAGCCAACAAGGAGACCAACAGTCGACGCAGCACACCCATCCGATCAGGCCAATTAATCAAGCCATCATCGGTGCTCCATGCCAAGACTGCGTCACAAGCTTCTGAAGAAGAACAATAAAATGACAAATCTCCGAAAATCACGATCAAAAGCAAACGACAAACAAAAACCCCTATAACCTGAGCAAGATACCCGAAGAACGATATTGTTAATCAAGATCAAACCCTTCAAGGGACAAAACTCAGCAGCCAAATAAATCCAGTGGAAGCAATACAATTGAGAAAAATGTCAGGCCACAGAGACTCATCTTTAGGCTAAAATTTTAAACCTTGAACAAGGACAGCGAAGATCCAACGCTTAAACCAACTGATTAATCACTGGCGAGAGCAGTAAACGCAGCCAATCGGAAAGACAACCATAAAATGAATCACAAATGGAGAAAAAATTAAATACGAAGTCTCTGTCAATCACGATTAGCAAAAAGCAGAATTAATGGAAACTAGATCTGACGAAGAATGGCATTAGAAGCATGGGCTGCAGCCTCGAGCGCACCTTCTAGATAACCTCTCCAGCGCGTGGAAGCTTCCGTTCCAGCCCAATGCACCCTGCCATGAGGCTCTTGCCAATATTGTCCGTAGGTTGTCCAGGCTCCAGGCGTGACATAACTCGTGAAGGCACCACTCATCCAATCCTCATGATTCCAATTTTGCAAAACAAGCTCATTGGGTTGTGCGGCATCGTTACCCAAATAAGACACTAAATCCGTTAAAACAGCTGAACGCTGCTCAGCTTGAGAAAGCTGCTGAAACTCCGCAGCTCGGCTCGCTGTAACAAAGCTTGCAATCACTCCAGGAGTGCCTTCAGGAGGTGAACTGTCAGCCATAAACTGAAGAGTCTTTTGATTACCAATTCCAAGACCACTCATTCCTTTTGACCGCCAAAAAGCCTGATCATAAATAGCCAATACTTTGATCATGGAACCCATTGGATTGCGTTGAAGAAAAGATCGAGTCTCTGGACGCAAAGCTGGACGAAAGACGATCCGCTGTCGGAGCGGTGGGGGGATAGCAACTATGACTGCCTTAGCAGTAATCACCCGGCCGTTACTATAAATAACTTTAACGGTATCATTAACTTGCTCGATAACATTTACGGGTGAATTCAAAGTAATGAATTCAGACAATTCTTCGGTAAGGCGTTCAGCAACCTGTCCAGCAGCACCTTTAATCAGCCAGGTTTCTGGATAATCCCCTTGGGGAGAGATCGCTTGCGTCCAAATAGAGTGAAGCATCGACACATCCCAGGCATCGAAGCCACCCGAGCCTCCAACATTAGAGAGCATTTCTAACATAAAAGTGCTTACAGGTGATGCACTATTACGCTCCAGCCAAGATCTAATCGTAATCCGATCTAATTCGACGGCATTGGGAGTATTCCAAGGAGCGATGGGGTCTACAGATGCAACAAGTTTGCGGTATTGAGTCAAGGTAGCTTTCGCCTTAGCAACCTCGGCATCTGATTGACCAATCTGGGAAGAATTTAGGAACAATAATCCCTCGTCATAATCAGTAGCTAAGTCAGCAAGAGAATTTTTTTTATCCCAGACCAAAGAGGCTTTGCCCGTTTTATAGGTTGGATAAATTTCAAGGCCCATCTCCTTAACAAGGGCATGCAGGCGATGGTGAGATTGACCGCCCCATTGCCCACCTAAATCAATAAAGTGCCCATTATTAGTGGCCTTACGAACCATTCGACCACCGGTTCGATCTCTCGCCTCAAGAACATGGACCGTCTTGCCAAGTTTCTTAAGTTGACGCGCAGCCATCAATCCAGAAAGGCCAGCACCCACAACAACCACATCCACCTGCTTGGGCCCCTCTACTGCAGAACTACGATGATGGAACCCCAACACTGAGGCTCCGGCTAACCCTGCTCCAGCGAACAATTCACGTCGTGAAAGTGACATCACAAAGTTTGAGTCCAACGATCAAAACATAAAGATTAAAAGGTTTAAGTTTCTGAGAATTAAATGAGGATTCAATAAAAAACTCCGTTTTAAACGGGATTTAGAAAAGATGAATATGGAGACATTCAGCGAAACTTTGCAACTAAAGAATCTACCAATTCATCAGCTTGTGGCCAGCCAACCAGATCTCCATTGGCTTCCGCCCTTGGCCAGGAGGAATACATCACAATCACCATATCTGCCTTGGGCACAACACGAAGCGTCTGGCCGTGAATCCCCTTTCCTCCAATATCACCCCGAGGATTACCTTCACCCCACCAAAAGGATCGATAAAAAGGCTTGTAGCCAGGTCGCGACGGCAACGACCAAGTAGGGTCACCTTTTTGATTTAAAATATCATTAACAACAGCACTTGGAATCACTTGATTCCCAAAAGACTTACCATCATTGAGCATTAGCAAACCAAAGCGACCAAAATCACGCAAAGAAGCACTAACACCATGATCAGCCAATGCAAAACCACCTTTATCTACAGTGATGTTTGCATCAAATTCGGCCCCCATAGGTTTCCATATGTAGGTTGAGATTAAATCTGCCAGAGGTTGTTTTGTAACTGACTCCAACACCCAACCGATCACATTTACAGAGCCAGATCGATATTCGAATGCACCTAGCTTTGACGGATCACGACCCACACGAGGGAGAAACGTGTAAAGACTAGACGGTCCAATTTCAGGACAATAGTCAGCATCAGTCCAACCAGTAGCACAATCTTGAATCCGGAACGTACTAGTCAAGTCTTCATAATCTTCACTCCACTTAGAACCATCACGCATATCAAGAAGACTTTCCAATGAATCTGGACCATATCCACTCTCAGAAAGCGCAGGCAGATAATGAGATACAGGTCGATCGAGATCAATAAGACCATCAGCAGCTATTTTTCTCGCAAGCAAGCCAACTATTGACTTGGACATTGAATTAATCAAATGCGGCCGACTTTCCGACAAATGACCATAATAATTCTCAACAAGAATCTCATCATTTTTAATGATTAACAAGCCATCAAGATACTGACTAGCGGCAATATCATGAATAGATTGAGTACCACCTTGAAAATCAACAGAAAAGTCAGAAACAACATTCGGACTAATCTGGAGCTCCTGAAAACCAGACTGATCTCGGGGGATGTTGACAGTCGGAAGGACCTCTCGCAAATGACTAAATGCCCAGCGGTTGTCGGGTCCTGATTGGAACGATTCAAGATCCATGCTCAATGGCCGACGACTCTGTTCAGCGTGAGCAGTGAGCTGACCCGCAGAAATACTGAGTAAACAAGCACAAAAACTGGTCCTTATAATCACCCTCAAATGGGTTACTGAGACACCAAGAAGAGTCATATTAGAAGCAGCAATGACAATTCGACCTTAAACAAATAAAAGTGCTAATAATCGACACCAAGGAAACTCTAAATCTACTCTCAGCCATTACAAATACAAGAATTAAGCGCTCAGACTTTTCCATACGAACTCTCATCCTATTCTCAAGCTAATACCTACTAATATTGCCAGCCAAAGGCCACCAGTCCTTATGATCCCTAAATCACATACTTACGATGTACTCACTGCAATGGAAGCAAGTGAATAGGCGAAAGGAAGCAGTCATCAAAAATGCAACTCAGGATTCAATATTAAAAAGCCTCCCTAAAAAGGAAGGCATAAGAATGCCTAGCAAGGAAGAATTAAGCTTCTAGAGAAGCATTAGAGCTTGCAACCTTACTAAGCCACACCCGTAAAATCACTCATACTGAATTCACCATTTCCGCCCAAAATATAATCAAATTCAGGGGCATTCTCTACTGCTAACGCATAGGAAGCGCCCTGACGAAGGATGTCATCTGCTGTTTCAACCAAGCTCTGCTCTCCTTCAGAATCATTGCTCAAGGCCCAGAACATCATTCCACCCAAACCTTTCGCTTGAACATAAGCCGCTTTTCCAGCGATTGTGGCAGTGGTTTCGATGGAACTCCATTCATCACCGTTATAGGCAAAGGCCGCTTTGCTGTTGTCATCCCAGTAGAGATCTGTCTGCCCCGTGATCACATCCGTCACGATGTCTTTGTAGTCATAAACCCCGGCTTCAAACGATCCTTCAGCCTCTGCACCCGTCCCTGACTGTTGATAGCCAAAGCTGCCGCCATCCTCGACCCCACCCCAAGCCCGGGTATAAGACGGAGCCCCCAAAACCACCTTGCTGAGCTCAACGCCTGCGTCTTCAAAAACAGACACAGCCGTTGTGACGTCGTAATTGTTGGCATCACCCGTCATCGCGGCCTGATGCCCCGTTTGATTCTCCCAACCACCGTGGAAGTCGTAGGTCATCACATTGTAAAAATCAACGTAAGGATCGATACCAGCAAGATTGAGATTGGCAAGCTTTTCTGAGCCACCAGCTGTCGCAATGGAAACCTCATAGTTTCCACCGGTTTGCGATTCAAGCGCATCAAGCTCAGCGCGCAACTGTTCAAGCACTAAGGCAAAGTTTGCCCCATCGTTAGAACTCGATGCATTACCAGAATCCCCACCACCACCGGGGTATTCCCAATCAAAATCAACAACGCTGAAGAACTCGTAGGTCTTGAAAAGATCAACCACATCACCAACAAACTGATCGCGCCCACTCTGAGTTGCAAATGCTGTGCTGAACTCATCGGAGAGCGTCCATCCACCCAAGGCAAAGCCAAGCTGAACGTTGGGATTGAGCTCCTTGAAACGACGAAGCTGCTCGAAATTGCCTGCATCCTGGGGCCCCGCATCATTCCAACCAACGGGAACACTGGTGACCGTGACCGAATCAGCCGATTCACTGATCGTGTAGCGATCGGAGTTGTAAGCAGCGATCAGAGCAGGATCAACCGCTGCATACTCCGCTTGGCTGAACGTACGGCTCACTTGATCCGCTGCATCAAACCGCTTCTCTTGCGCTGCATAGGAATCAAACAGCTGAACAGAGCCATCCGCCTTCACATCAAAGAAGCTGTAATTGAGATGGGTCATCGCTTGCCCATTCACATCGGACAGATTGATATCGCGCTCATACACACCCCACTCCTCGAAATAGGTGACGATGCGCTTGTCGCCACCCCCATTCGGAGCTTGCACATCCAACGAAGCCACAGACTCGTTGGAGGCAGTGAGTTCTATCGGTGAATCCATCACTGCATCCATCACTGCATCGATCTGCTCCGAGGACACAGCTGAGCTGTCTGGCATATCTGCTGTCTCTGCCGTCTCTGAAACCGCAACATCAACAAAATCAAACACCTCAGCAGGGTTTGTGGCCTCACCAGCCGCTTGGTAATAAGACGACTGTGAATCGCCTGGATCTAGGGGAGCAGCCCATGATTTAGGAGAGAGCAAGACGTCGTAGCGTCCATCACTACGCAGCTCAGACTGCACATCAAAGTTGCTGACCGATGTGAGCGGTGCATCCATCACAACAGCAACACGCCAGTCGGTGCCGGCAGAAACATTGCCCAAATTGGTCACGGTGATCTCGCCAGCAAAGACACCAGACCATCCACCGGTGATCGTGGCCGATACAGAGAGTCCCTGGGAATCTGCCATCAGCGGCGATGACTCAGAAGCTGGCGAACCTTCAACAATGGGCAGTGGCTCAGCGATGGGCAGTGGCTCAGCAATGGGCGCTGCTTGATCAGGAGCCACAACATCGGCCCCAGACCCCGCAACAAAAAACATCGCATTGCTGAGCTCGCCTGAATCCGGCAATCCCACGCTGTTGGCATTAAAGGAGAGATCAACAGACCCACCAGCTGGAATCTCAAGGCCCCAGGCGGGAGGCGTAATCAACACCTGATAGACACCACCACCGAGATCGTTCACGGAGGATTCAGCCGACCAACTCTCAAAATCGGGTTGATTGGTCAAAAAACTGAACGACCAATCCTTCAGCGCAACATTCGATGCATTCGAAAGCGTGAGGGTTCCACCCATCCCCCCGGAATAGAGATTGCCAGCAACCGAGGCCTGAAGTTCGCCCGAGTTCGATGGCACTGGACCCATCTCCATCATTCCCTCAGTAGTCATGCCATCGGTTGGCATCGGATGGTTGTGCATGGAGTGGTCAGTCATGGACTGAGACGCGTCCATCGCCATCACGGTGGAGTCGGGATTCACCATCAGCCCAGCGCGCACCTGGTCGCCATCGGTGGAGGCACCACTGGGAGCTTGGGGTGTGAGGAGACCAGCCCGGCTCACCAGAGAAACCTCATCAGCCGTGAATCCAAACGGAACCTCGAGGTTGTCCTCCATCACCTGATCGTGATGAAACTCGAGATTGGCGCCAATCAAATCACTGCGCTGAACTCCTGTTAACAGAAGGCTTTGATTCGTGGGCTCAAACTGAATCAGCAACCCCTGATCTGTATCAACCACAGAGAGTCGTTCGCGTGTCCCTGTGTAGAGAAAGTTCAGCTTTTGGGTTAGAGGATCAAAGCCATTAATCACCTCTTGAACGCCAAATTGATGGGAGCGCACGTACACAGTGCCAGGCACACGGGAACCGATGCCTTGCTCCCAAGACAGCACCGCGCCAATGTCTTGACGAAGATGTTCATTTCCAACAACCCCAAGGTTATCCAGGCTGAGATCGTTCCAACTCAAACCCTGAAGGGCTTGCACCTGATCTCCCCAAGGATTAACAATCCCCGCCGTGCCATCAGGCAAGGAACCAAGAATTAAGCCGTGAACAGAAATCTCGCCAAAATCAAGACGATCTGTTGTTGGATTGAAATTAGTGATATCAGATCCTGCAGGGTTGGCTTGATAGGTCACGCCACCAATAAAGGAATCAGTCATCATTAAGGCTTGAAGAACAGAAATCAGAGCAACAAACGAAGGTTTCGAATCATGCCAGAGCTAATATTTGAGGCAGCAAAACAATTACCAGCCCAAAACAAAGCCGGCATCGATGCACTCTCAAAAAAGCAGACAACAAAGAATTAGCTTCCCTCAAGGAAACCAAGAATCGATGAATATTCCTTCAAACGAAGAAGGAAAACCAATTCAAAAACACAACCTTTGAACTCCAAAACTACGTTTACAGATCCAAACCCCGCAACCATGACCCAACCGCATAGCGACTATGACCAACTGCATCTGAACAAGACACCAAACAACAAAAAAGCTCGCCATCACTGACGAGCCAAGCTTGTAGGAGGGGAAAAGCCGCGATTGAAAGCGCTTACGAACCAGCGACGCAGCGCTTGCCTTCCGGCTGCATCATCAGGTTCACCAGTGCGGGACCGTTCTGACCGAGAGAGCCCGCCACTTGAGAGATGGCTGTAAGCGTTTTACCGTCGTACCGAGCTTGATAGCCGTTAGCCATACATGTGCAGTAGGCATTTTGATTGGAGACGTTTGGAGTTTTTCCTGACTTGCAGCCCTTCAAGAAGGAATCGCGAAAACTCCGAGACAGCTGAGCATCCGTTGGTTGCTTCTGAGCAGATTGCGCCCATCCGGCTTGGGGAATCAATGCCAAACCAAGAACGGCAACGAAAAGAAACGAAGAACGCATCAACAAAAAACGAATGGGAATAATTTAGCCGAAAAACAGCGTATCAAGTATCCGCTGATGGGGATACTAGGGATTTTCAGAGCTCTGTAAGCCAAGCTTTTTCATCATCGCATTGAATTGCCGCTGAAGCATGTTCACCTTTTGATCACGAGCTTCTAGTTGAGATTTGAGATTATCAATCTCTTCTCGGTTAGAAGAATCACGTGCCGTGAGTTCTTCAATCTGGGCCTTAAGAATCTCGATCAGATTCTGCGTAGCTTCAGAGGCTGCTGCATCCGTCCCAGCATTCGTGCGCTGGTTCTCCATCAACTCCTCCAATCTCTTTGTGAGAGATTCAATTTGTTGATCACGCGACTGCACTTCACCCTCCAAACGGCTGATGTCTCCAGACACTTCACCGAGGTAAGCAGACACTTCAGGATCAGAAACGGAGATCCCTGCACTGGAATCAGAGCTGAGATCAGAAGACTTAGCGTCAGCACCACGCAGTTCCTTCACCTCAGCCTGGAGGGCAGCAATTTGCTGGCCATAAAGGCTCTCTTGTGCAACCTTGTCGGAGCTATCAATCTTGCCCAACGGGAACGAGAAGCCGATCCGGCCCGCAACCGATGACGTAGACCCATACACGTAATCAACCGATGGCGTATACGCAATCGCTCCATTGAGATGGAAGCGATCCTTGATCCGCAGCGCACAACCTCCAGCAACGGAATACTGCGATCCGTAGCCACCGCCTGCAAAACCGCAGCGGGCTGGTTCATCCGGCAGCAATGACACCTCAGGCAATCCAGACAGCGCAGCTCCAACCGCACCGGCAGACTCCGCTGCAGCGCCTAATCCACGCGCTGCACGGCCAAGATTATCTTCAACGCGGTTGATATCACCCTGCATGGCATCAAAGGTGTTGATGATCTTCTGCGTTGATAAAGAAGATCGCTTCAGCGTGCCATCACTATTCGCTTCCACAATCGCTTTGCCTGATCCAGCCAGATTCGCCACCGTGACTTCATCGGTCGACGTGCCAAGCATCACCTGGTTATCGCGGGTCGTAGTCGCTCCAACACCCACCGCTGTCGCGCGCGATCCTGTCGCCCGAGCCCCAGCGCCTAGCGCCATCACATCCGTGCCATCGGCCAACGACTGAGCACCAAAAGCCAATGCATTGCGGCCGCTTGTTGTTGATTGCGAGCCGATCGCCACCGTATCGATGCCTTTCGCCGCTGCACCACGGCCCTGAGCCATCACATCCGTGCCATCAGCAACCGATTGACTACCCACAGCAATCGATCCCGTTCCTTTCGCATACGCCTCAGATCCAAGAGCCGTGGATTGCGTTCCTAACGCCTTGGAAGCTTGACCCACAGCAACAGACTTCTCTCCAGACGCTGTCGCTCCAGCACCTGTCGCTGTAGCACCAGTCGCATCAGCCGTGGAATAGGCACCTAACGCTGTGGTGTCACGACCTTGTGCATCAGCACCTTTGCCGTAACAAACAGCGTTATCTCCGTTGCCCACACACCCCAACGCATCAAGGGTGTTGTCGCTCACATCCGTACGTTTCAACGTGCCATCCGAGTTGGCCGACACGATTGCATTTCCAGTACCAGCGAGACTGGCAACCGTCACATCCATGCTGTTAGTGCCCAGCATGATTTGATCGTCACGGGTGGTGATAGCTCCTGCACCAATGGCAAGGACTCGACTTCCACTCGCAACAGCACCAGCTCCGATCGCAATGGAATTGTTTCCACGAGCCGTTGCATAGGCACCAATCGCGGTCGCATTCGTACCAATCGCTTTGGTCTCACCGCCATAGGCCGTAGTTGACGTGCCATTGGAGAACGCTTTCGTTCCTATCGCGACCGGATCTGTGTTGAATCCAAGAGCCTGCGCACCCGTACCGAAGGCGATAGCGCGGCGGCCATTAGCCAAAGCACCGGCACCAATGGCCATCGACTGATTTCCATTAGCAGTAGAAAAACCACCTAATGCCATGGTGTTTTCGGCGGTGGCATTGGCACCAAAGCCATAGGCCAGCGAACCACGTCCCGTAGCGGAAGAATTCATTCCGGAAGAAATTGAGCCTTCGCCAGAGGCATTTGCCAATACACCTAGGGATGTAGATCCGGCACCCGTGGCTTTCGAGAAGGTGCCCAAAGCTGTTGCAGCTGTTAAGTCGGCTGCACCTGCGCCGCTATTGGCAACCGAGCCAGCACCAATGGCTGTCGTACCTGAGCCTGTAGCGTCGGATTGGGTTCCATAACAGGTAGCTCCTGATCCTGCACCCAAGCAGTAGGTGTTGGGAAGTTTTTCTGCCGCAAAAGTCGCAACCGCCAGAACCCCATCGGGCTTGGTCACAAGGATGCCGATCTGGTCTGCATCCTGCGTTGTCAAACTAGGAGTTTGAATGCTTGAAGTGCCCGTTCCAAGCGTGATGCGATCTTCTGCAGTGGATTGGGCATCGGTGCCGATGGCAGTGGACTTAGCAAACGTTGCCTTAGAACCAGAACCAAGCGCAAGAGCGTTCTTCGCTGTTGAAGCACTCGAAGCACCTAAGGCAATCGACGCTTCACCAGAGGCCAGAGAACCAGAGCCAAGTGCCGTGGATTGCGCACAAGACGCCTTCGCCTGGGTACCAAACGCTGAACTTGTTGCGGCAGAAGCAATGGCCTGAGAGCCAACCGCTGTTGATTGTTTTCCGGAAGCTTTGGATCCACTACCAAAAGCAGAACTCTCTTCTGCCTCTGCAGCTGATTTGTAGCCACTCGCTGTGGAATTAACACCCTCTGCATAAGAGTAGGAACCCAAGGAGGTGGCACCAACGGCCACAGATCTAGAACTGAATCCAATAGCTGTGGTGTTGCTGCCTGTAGCTTCTGCCTTATCGCCATAACATTCAGCACCAATCCCTTTACCAGTACATTTCATTGCCTGATAAGCACGATCATCAATATTAATCCCAACTGAATAGGTAGTAACAAAGCCACTAGCCTCATCACCACCAGACGATGTAATTAAAACCTTTTCATCCTTATTGGAAACGATCGATTTAAGAGCATTGAGAGTTCCATTATCATCAATAAAAAGATTGCTGTTGGCTGCAACCTGGACACCATATTTTACGACTTTTTCCTGATTATCAATCTTACTTGTAACCCGTATACCACCCGAAGTTAACGAATTAGCGTCTTTCTCTTTAATAGCGCCAGCAAAAATGTCTTCGCCGTACGTACTAACCTCGTAGGTTGTCACACTACCGTTAGATCTTTTATCGACAATAATATTCTTTCCCCCTACAACAACTGACTGATTTGCCGTCAAGGTTCCATCGTCAATCGTGACTCCATCCAGCTTCAAGCCAGACAATGTTCCATCACCGTTGGCAACAACCACATCAAATTGCCTGCCGTCGACTGCTTTTGATCCCGTTGCCAAATTGGCAATCGTAATTTCGGCGTTACTTGACCCCAGAGCAACCTGGTTGGCTCGAGTGGTTTCAACGCCTTGTCCCAACGCTGCGGATGATTCAAATTTGGCAGAAGAACCACTTCCAAGAGCGAGAGTATTATTTTTCCCAGCATTGGCTTGAAAACCTAATGCAAAGGAGCTGTCACCTAAGGCCTGCGCACTTTCCCCAATAGCCAGCGAACTTATGCCTGTGGCTTTAGAAGAAGCACCAACGGCAATGGCACATTCACCTGACGCATTAGAGAAAGCGCCAATTGAAACCCCATACTGTTGTGCTGTTGCGTTGGCACCAATCGCCGTAGCAGCAAGGCCTGATGCATTGGCATTGGCACCAAAAGCAGAAGTGCTATCTCCCTTAGCAATCGCTTCATCGCCGAAACACGTTGCTCCCTCTCCAATTCCATCGCAGTCAAAAGATGGAGCGATGATTCTGAAAGCAGGGGTTTCCTTTGCATTTCCTACAATAATTTTGCCGGTTGCATCAACAGTGAGGTAACCCGTTCCGCCAACACCACCATTACCTTCACCGTCGGGTTTGTCGGCTAAACCTGGCAGAAAGTAATCCGTTACACCATCGCCTTTTTGGCCAAGGGTGACCGATGAATTAGAGCCACCTAGTGCACTTTGAGACAGTGATCCTGCACCAATTGCGGTGGAATTCGTCTGAAGAGCTTGGGCCCCAACACCCAATGCAAGAGAACCAATCCCACTAGCAATTGATTTGACACCTAAAGCAGTGGAGTTAATACCAGAGGCAGTTGATTTATAACCAGAGGCAGTGGAGTTAATACCCGACGCCTTGGCATCAGATCCCATTGCAGTTGATCCTTTACCAGATGCTTGGGAGCACCAACCTGTAGCAGTGGATTGATCAGCTGTAGCCTTAGCGCCTGCTCCAGATGCAGATGATGCGGTGCCCGTTGCAAGCGAGTTGTAGCCCACTGCCAAGGAGTTGTATCCAGACGATGTGGAATAGGCACCAAGTGCCGTGGCATTTGATTTCGTTGCTTTCGCACCTAGGCCATAACAAACGGCATTCGCTCCTTCTCCATTACAACCCAGAGCGGCAAGGGTGTTATCACCAACATCTGTCCTGAAAAGTGTTCCATCAGTGTTGGCACTGACAATGGAATTACCGGTACCAGCGAGGTTCGGAACAGTGATTTGGGTCACCACTTTACCAAGCACCATTTGATCAGGACGTGTTGTTATTGATCCAAATCCAATCGCTGAAGATCCTGCAAATGATGAATTAGCACTACGACCAAAGGCAAGAGAATTCACTCCATTCGCAACAGTCTGAGCACCAAGGGTTACGGCACCTGATGTACTAGCAATTGATAAATCACCGATCGCGATCGATCCATATCCTGATGATGTTGCGGCATAACCAATTGCTTGAGAAGCTGATCCACTGGCAATAGCAGAAACGCCAAGGGCAAGAGACTCACTGCCAATTGCTTGTGAACAAGCACCCAAAGCAGTGGCATTGTCTGCACTTGCTTTTGTTAAAACACCTATGGCTGTTGCGCGAAAACTGCTGGCTTTGCTAACTGTTCCAACGGCAGTAGCATCGAAAGCCAACGCGCCAGAGCCTCTACCTAAAGCAGTTGACATTCCACCACTCGCCTTAGCATCAACACCAATTGCCGTTGCATTAACCCCAGATGCATTCGTGCCATAACCGATGGCTGTGGTGTTCAAGTTAATAGCCGATGAGTTAGCACCTAGAGCCATTGAACTCACTTCCGATGCAGTGGAATTGGTACCTAATGCTGTTGAATTTGAGCCCGTACTAGATGCATAGGTCCCCAAAGCAATACTTCCAGTTTCCGCAGCATTGGCTTGAGTTCCAACAGCCAGAGATGACACTCCATTGGCATTAGCTTCAGTGCCAAGTGCGGTTGCATATTTGGTCTTAGCAGAAGCTTTAAAGCCGATAGCAACAGCACATTCTCCATCAGCAATAGATGAAGCACCAAGAGCTGTTGTTTGGGGCTTAAGTGCATTCGCACGCGCACCTATTGCCGTGGCACCATAGCCGCTAGCTGTGGAGTTATAACCAAAAGCAGAAGCATTGCTTCCCCACTTTGCATTGGCTAAAAACCCAACTGCTGTGGAGTTATCCGTGGCTGCATTGGCTTGTGAACCAATCGCTATAGAGTTAAAACCAAGTGCTGCAGAATTCGTACCTAATGATGTTGCGTTCTCAGCTCTTGCATTAGAGAATGTACCGATTGCGATAGAACCCACCGCCGTGGCATTACTCAATGAACCAAGAGCAATAGCGGCAACTTGGGTTGCATTAGATTCACTTCCCAAAGCCATGGAATAGTTAGCACTAGCAAAAGCAGATGTGCCAATCGCTGTTGCATTGGCAGCGCTAGACGTTGCTTCGTAACCAAATGCCAATGCATTCACGGCAGTTGATTGAGCTTGGTAGCCAATCGCGACAGCATTTCGGGCTGTTGCACTTGCGGACCAGCCCAAAGCCATAGACGCTGAAAAAGTGGCCTTACTTTGAGAGCCGATCGAAATAGATCTGGATCCAGTGGCCCTTGCAGCTTGACCTACCGCGGTTGTGCCTTTTGCTGATGCGGCTGAATCCTCACCAAGACTGACGGACGAATCACCGGTGGCTCGTGCACGAAATCCAAATGCAGCACTACCAGTTGCATTAGCTCCTGATTCAGCACCAATGGCTGTGGAGTTAACGCCAGTCGCGGAAGCATTTGTACCCTGAGCAGTGGCATTATCTGCTGTGGCATTTGAATAGGTGCCGATTGCAATGGAGCCCAATCCAGAGGCGTTACTCAATCCACCTATGGCAAGAGCAGCGGCTTTAGTTGCTGAAGAATCGAAGCCAAAGGCAGTGGCATAATTTGCAATTGCCGCTGAATTTGTACCTAATGCCGTCGCATTATTTGCAGTCGCATTGGATAGTGCACCAATGGCAATCGCACCGGTTTGATTAGCAACAGACCTAACACCAAAGGCCAATGAAGCGAAACCAGAAGCATTTGCTTTGTACCCCAAAGCTTGCGAGCCGTTACCGGAGGCATTCGCACTAACACCAATAGCGATAGCGGAGTTGTTAGAAGCCTTGGAGAGACGGCCTAACGCAGTTGCGTTCTTAGCAGATGCTTGTGCCTGAGTACCAACAGCAGTCGATGCATACTTGGTTGCTTTCGAACGAGTACCAATGGCCGTCGAAAAAGAACCTGATGATTGCGAAACTGCACCTATCGCCGTTGAATTTCTAGCCGACGCCTTCGCTCCTCTACCAAAGGAGGATGCATTGACACCACTTGCTGATGCATCAGCACCAACAGCAATCGATCCATTCGCCAAGGCCTCCGACAACCTACCGATTGCAATGGATTCATTGCCAAGCGGCTGATCGTTATCAGAGTCAAAACTTCCAGCCGTAGCTTTAAAACCAATCGCTATGGTGTTAGCGGTTGATTTCGATACAACTTTTGGCTCTAATAAATTTCCATATTGATCTTTTTGTTCAATTGCAATACTACGAGTAACTCCAGAGGAAGATTGAGAACCTATCGCAACGCTGCCACTGCCGTTTGCTGTAGAGAAATCACCTACAGCTTGCGAACTCACTCCTTTAGCGGAAGAAGAAGTCCCAAGAGAGAGTGCTTTAGCAGCTTTTGCACTTGCGTTGTAACCAAAGGCTGAACTATCAGCAGAGGTTGCCTTGGCATTCAAACCTGCTGCAACCGAATTCAAACCGGATGCCTGCGTCTGATATCCAAGTGCCGTTGAACCAGTACTGGAGGCACTGGCTGAACTGCCAAGAGCGGTCGCATTCAATCTCGCACTCGCTGAAGAACCGACTGCTACTGCATTTTTTCCTAACGCTTTTGCTTGTTTTCCTGCAGATAAACTTGATGTGCCTGAAGCAATGGCACAGGAGCCGATAGCAATAGATGAATCAGCAGACGCATTGGCACTAAAGCCAACAGCAACCGATTGGATTTGCGAAGCATTGGCACTTGCACCAACAGCGATAGCACTTGTTGCTGTTGCCACAGATAGGGAACCCACTGCGATAGCAGAGGTTGCGGTTGCATTCGCGAAGCGACCTGAGGCAATGGCATCAGTCTGTGTAGCTTTGGCAGACTTTCCAATCGCGATGGACGAGGAACCACTGCCTAAGGAAGATGAACCAATTGCGATAGCTTGACCATTAGTGGCTTGTGAAGCTTTGCCCATAGCAATCGAAGCTTCGCCACTAGCACTTGAAAAAGTGCCTTGGGCGATGGAATTGATTCCAGTAGCTTTTGAATCTCGACCAATCGCTTGAGAAGTAGATCCTGAGGCAACGCTATATGCACCAATACTTACAGTGTTGTCATTGCTGGCGACTGCAGCTCGACCTATAGCCAAAGACGTGTCTTTGTTTGCAGTAGCGCTCGCACCCATGGCAATAGAGAATTGATCACTCGCATTGCTATATGCACCTACCGCAATAGCACCTTGCGCGGTTGCAGAAGAACTTTGCCCATAGGCCGCAGAGTTAACAGCCGTTGCCTTGGCTTCATTTCCAAGACATATCGCTGAATCCTCAGTAGATGTACAAACAGTTCCATTATATTGAATTTCGATCGGCGCCAATATCTCAGCCTTATCGACATACAGCTGGCCGTTCGAGTCAATTACCAGCTGCTGTTTTCCAGAGCTTGGCAAATTATCAAAGCCTGGAAGGAAATAGGCTGTACCGGCTTTGCCATCTTCTTTTTTTGCACCGATAGTGACAGAGGCACTTGCAGAATTTTGTGCATCCATCATGGCCACTGCGCCAGCGCCTATCGCAACTGTATTGCCATAAGCAGCTTGACTATCAGCACCAATTGCCAATGAGTAAGTATTACTTGCATTGGCATTAGCACCTAAAGCAACTGCTCCAGTGCTAACTGCATTGGTATTGAAACCTACGGCGACTGACCGGGAGCCACTAGCTTTTGAAATTTGACCTATCGCTATGGAACTTTCACTGTTAGACAGAGCAAAAGAGCCTAAAGCAACAGAGTTTCCTCCAATTGCTGCTGAAGACACACCGGCCGCAAGACTACTGACACCAAGAGCACGGGAATTTGAACCAATTGAAGTTGCAAAAGATTGATTAGAAAAGGAATTAAATCCAATGGCAGTTGAAGAAAGTTTTGCGGCATTAGCGTCATAACCCAGTGCTGATGCGCCTTCTAACAAAGCTTGGCTATTCGCTCCAAATGCCGCTGTATTAGACGCATTCGCTAATGCCTGATCACCTAAACATACGGCTGAATCTGCATTGGCAACGCAATCAATAGCCCTGAAGAAACTATTAGAGACTGCAGCCCGCGAAAAAGTACCTGTTTGATCAAGAACCGCTAATCCATAAGTTTTTCCAGAAAGAGAACTGCTGGGCGTGGCTGTCTTAAGTTTAGGAACGGTAAGAACTGCATTATCGGAAAGCTTTACTTGATTTTTACGGTCAGTCGTAGCATCTCTTCCTAAGGCGATTGAATTTTCAAATGCCGAATTAGAATCAGTACCAATTGCAACTGCACTAACCGCCGAAGCTGTTGCATTTTGACCAAGCGCCAATGAAAGATTGCTAGCGGCATTACTTTCAGCACCAATTGCCGTAGCAAAATTGGCAACGGCGGATGAGTTATATCCAATTGCAGTGGACTTATTACCTTCTGCCTTAGCGACAGCACCAATAGCCGTGGCACCAAGATCATCAGTAATAGCACTCGTTGTTGCTGTAGCACCAGCACCAAGTGCTGTGGTATTGCTCCCTGAGGCGTTCGCACCAGGGCCATAACAAACTGCATTTTCGCCCTCACCCTCGCAGTTCAAAGAGTCAAGAACACCTGCCCCAACCTCCTTCCTTGCGACCTTTCCATCAGCGTCAGCAACAACAATCGCATTGGATTTTTGATCTGATTTGGCAAGTGAGCCAACGGTGAGAGTGCTTTTTAGATTCGCTGCACCTTTGACATCCAGAGTTCCATCAATCGAAGTGTTCTTGAGATTCGCAGCTCCTGTTGCCGTTAACGTGTTTAACGTAGTCGCACCAGTCACATCCAGACTGTTATTGATCGCTACTTTCCCGGTAAAGTTCGAAACACCCTGCACATTCAGGGTGCTTTGCAGAATCGTTGCTCCGCTGACATTTAGTGTATCTAAGTCCGCTGCACCAGCAGACAATTTACCAAGAGTTGTTTGACCACTTTGACTTATTAAATTGCCATTGATCACTGTCTCGCCATTGATCACCGTTCGCCCATTAAGGAGCGTCTCGCCTGTGACAGTTTGATCACCAGAAACGGTTTGATTGCCAGCAATTGACTGATCACCAGACACAGTCTGATTACCAACAACAGTCAATAATCCCGTAACCGTGGTGTTCTTCAGGGACGTATCCCCTTCCACATTCAACGTGCTCTGCAGATTCGTTGCCCCAGATGCCGTCACTGTCTTTAGGGACGTATCACCAGCAACCGATAAATCATTAGTAATAGAGGCATTGGCAACAGTGAGAGAGCCATCACTCGCTCCAATTCCCACAGCACGCTTCAGCGTGCCGTCTTCATTGGCAAGAATTAATTCTGAACCTGTTCCAGAAAGACTTGCCGCTGTGACATCGGTTGAGCTTGCGCCCAACATCATTTGGTTATCGCGAATCGCTCTAGCACCAGCACCGATCGCGCTGGCGTTCACGATAAAGCCACCATTTAGATCTTCTGAAATGGCACTAGGACCAATTGCAGTGGAGCCAACCCCTTTGGCACTTGATCCCAAACCGATAGCAAAAGCACCTAAACCAATTGCTTCTGCTGGATCCGGTACGATCTGGCCCCCATCGGCACCTGGGATATTGGTGATATCGGCCTTCGCAAGCTGCGGCTCCAGTGCTTCGCCTACGAGCACTCCGATCACGCCGAGCTGGCCGACCACCGCCCAGCTCGCAAACAGCGCTTGAGCGGACCTGCTCCAGCGTTTACTTCGACTACTTTTTCGCTTGATTCCACCCCGACGAAAACCTCCTGTTTTGAGGACAGAAAGAAGTAGGAAGTACAAGAACAGGAATCATTCTCAAGTCATGATGCCGGGTTTCAGCAGAGAGTGCATGAAATACCTAATGCTTCTCACCCATACGAGCACTATCGGGATCATCGGTTCCATTTGCTGTGCAGCACTGGCGTTTAGCAACCATTCCGGAAACAAGCTCCACTTTTCTGCAACGGCCGACGGTGACTTCCTCAGGCCGCGACCCCTGGGCAAGTACAGCCTTTGATGAAATTCGCCTTAAGCATCGATACAAACAGCACACACGGGTTTAAAACCGAACTGTCCAGTGCATTTGGAAACTGGCAGGCTTATGAAATGGAACCAACCGATACAACCTGTTTCAAAGCTTGGAGTCCTCTTGAGTGGTAATCCCAAGCTTCTGAAGAACAGCATTCATCTTGAGCTGTAAGCCATTAAATCGTTGATCGCTGTCTTGAAGTTTTTGCTCAAGCACTTGGATCAAAGCATTCTGGCGTTGATCTTCCTCTGCTGATTCACGCTTTTCGTTCTCTAATTGCTCAATGCGTTCCTTCAGCAAAGCCACCAGCTGATCGGTCGCCGTAGCACCTGCCATAGGAGGGCTATTTAGATCCGGTTGCTGATTAAGCAGCGCTTCCAGCTTTGCTTTGAGCGCATCGATTTGTTCATCCCGAGAGCTCACATCGCTTTGCAGCTTCACGAAATTAGAATTCATCTCACTGCGGTATTCCGCGATCTCCGTGTTGCTTGCTTGTGCAACCTTGTCGGAGCTATCAATCCGTCCCAACGGGAACGAGAAGCCGATCCGGCCCGCAACCGATGACGTAGACCCATACACGTAATCAACCGATGGCGTATACGCAATCGCTCCATTGAGATGGAAGCGATCCTTGATTCGCAGCGCACAACCTCCAGCAACGGAATACTGCGATC
>WLWF01001140.1_pt1 | contig 23129 bp, 22 predicted proteins | sample 6718331 | NCBI WGS metagenome assembly WLWF01 (sample SAMN12718692, study PRJNA515312) | sponge metagenome | isolation source: marine sponge | host: Mycale hentscheli | place: New Zealand: South Island, Marlborough, Capsize Point | collected 2003-05-01
AGCAGGCGAATAGTGCGCTTCGTCGAGCAATACGGACGTCTCAACATGGAGCAGAGGGACAAGGTTGAGCAGTTGCTAAACGAGCTGTCAGAGGAGCCCTAAATCCCCGCAACATTTTTGGCTAAATAGTGTCCAGCTACACCCCGCATAGACACTGGGGTTAGTAAATAATAGCTAATCAGGCTTGACATGTGTAGAAAAATATGATATAATATCAAAGTATCTAGCGTATACAGAATTGTATGCCTTAACTAGCACGCCCCCAAGCGTGCGTACCTTGGGGGACACGGCGGCGAGGGCCGCCTAGCTCAACCTTACTTAGCGCAATATGACTTTGCGCTTTTATAGCCACACCTATGTCTGCGATTTGCAGACGGCAAATATATGACCAAATCCATACGAGACATCACACTCGATGCCCTGACTGCTCACGCACAGGGCCATATTGATAAGCACGTTGCCAACGTCGAGATAATGCTGGCTAACCCAGTGGGCGTGGCAGAGCACAGCAATATGCTTGAGACCATCGAGGAGGAGCTGAAGATCATCGCTGAGTACGATGATCAACTGTCCGTGCTATCTACCTACTTCGATGTTGAGGTGTACGAAGATGACCCAGATCCGGGTGAGTCGAGACCTCCCAAGAACTTCAAGCTACGCCATAGCGCATAAGAGTCTGCCCTGGGGAATGACCCTACAATCTGCATGGTTATTAGTGCTATCGATTCTATCGATTGATTAGAAGGTTCCGATCGGTTTAGTAAATGATACACGGATGGGAGGGTTTGCTATCCTGCTGTATCACTTTAGATACTCCGGTGGTGCGACCCGCAGGCTCTCTCTCCGGGGGCTAGCCTGCCAGCAGCGCCAGACAGGTAGACCACCTGCGTGTGAATCAGGTATGCATTGAGGCTATTGCTACGTTTCAGGCCGATATCAGGCAAGAATCCTTGCCAAACCGCCTGATTTGGGCCCATCCGAGGCCGATTCGGTCGCTCTGATGACCGCCTGGAGGGGGTAAAACACTTACAACTAGTTGTGGTAGCCAAGCCCACATCTGAAAAGAAAAAACCTAGTAATTGCCTACCGAGGAGGGCGTTTCTATGAGCAAAGTGAGCCATAAACCACTACCACACCAAGATGACCTGTGCAGTGAACTGCTATACCGGCCAGAAACAGGCGAGATATTCCGGCTGAAAACAGGAAAGAGGGCTGGCAGTATAAAAAAGCAGCACAGCGGGACGTTGCGGTTGGTCCTTGTGTTTCGCGGCAATAAATACGCGCTCCCGCGAATTGTATGGCGGATGGTGACCGGCGATGACCCGGGCGAGATGACGGTCGACCATATAGACCAGAACCCGCTAAACAACCGTTTTGAGAATCTGCGGCTGGCCACTAACGAGGAGCAGCAGAAGAACAGGCCCCGACAGGCGAATTGCAAGACATACCCGGGCGTGGACATAAAACAGGGAAGGTGGAGAGTGCGTATAGGCGGCCAAAAAAAGAAGACGGAGCTGGGCTCATTCTCAAGCCTGCTTGACGCCGTCGCGGCCAAGATGAAGGCCGAGCGAAAGTTGGGATACCACGCGAACCATGGAAGGGTATAGCCTTGCCTAACACAGTAAAGCCCTTAGGCGTTAAGACGGAAAAAACGCAACTCAAGCGATACCGTGCGGCGCTGTTGAAGAACCCGATCACGTTAAAGGTGGTCGAGAAATCCATTGATATAGCCATGGATGACTCACACCCGGGCCAGATGGCCGCGATGAAGATGATCATGGACCGAGCTCTGCCTGTTCGCGGTTTCGACATGGAGCGCCAGAACGCGGAGAAGAGTGGCATCACTATCAACATCACGGGGCTGAGTCAGGAAAAAGAGGTTACGGGTGACGTAATCGAGCACAACCCTGATGAGTGACCTCAATATCGAGTTGCTGGACTGGCAACGCGACTGCCTTAATGACCCCACCCGTTTTAAGGTTATTGCCGCGGGGCGGCGTTGCGGCAAGAGCCATCTGGCGGCGGTCAGCCTTATTGTGAACGCTCTCAACGGCAAGCCCGGGAAAGTGTTCTACGTGGCCCCGACGCAGGGTATTGCGCGTGATGTGATGTGGCACACGTTGTTTGACATCGCCGGGGACCTGATCAACTGGTCCAACGTCAACAACCTCGAGATGGACATAGCGGGAAACCGGATCCACCTCAAGGGCTCGGACCGACCGGACAGTCTGCGTGGTGTCAGCCTGAAGCACTTGGTGATTGATGAGGCGGCGTTTGTTAAGGAGGACGTGTTCAACAACATCCTCCGCCCGGCACTCTCGGACCGCATGGGCTCTTGTATCTTCATAGGCACCCCTGAGGGCCGTAACTGGTTCTACGATCTTTATGAGGGCGCCGGTGAGTGGGAGGACTACGAGCGGTGGCACTTGACCACTTATGACAACCCCTTCGTGGCTAAGAGTGAGATAGAGCACGCGAAAAAGACCCTGCCGCGGTGGTCATTCAATCAGGAATACATGGCCAGCTTTGCGGCGCAGGGCTCGGAGTACTTCGAGGAGAAGGACTTCGCCATATTCGACAAGGAGGAGGGACCGAGCGGTGACGGGGACTACTACATTGCGGTTGACCTTGCAGGATTTGTTAACGCAGGCGTCAAGAAGAATAAACGACGCGACTCCACAGCGATTGCAATCGTTTTTGTTGACGATGCAGGACACTGGTGGGTTCAGGACATTGACTCAGGCCAGTGGGACCTTGAGCGAACGGCTAGACGAATCTTTCGAGCGGTTGAGAAGTACAGGCCAATCTCTGTCGGCATTGAGAAAGGACTGGCCCAGCAAGCGGTCATGGGGCCCTTACAGGATCAGATGCGGCGGGAGAACCGGATATTTCACATTGAGTTGCTCTCCCACGGCAACAACAAGAAAGAGGACCGGATCCTCTGGGCGCTCCAAGGCAGGGCGCAAAACGGCTTCCTCCACCTCAAGAAAGGCGAGTGGGTAGACGAGTTTATGGATGAGGCGATGAACTTCCCGAGCAAGCTGGTGCACGACGATATGCTGGACGCCCTTGCCTACATTGACCAGCTAGCCAAGAACAGCTACGCCCAGAACATTGAGGTAGATGACTGGGCCCCACTCGAAGACGCCGTAGGATTTTAAATGGAACCTATCTACCAAGAATCAGCAAAGTTTTCGGAGGACGGCCTTAATCACCTGGCGGTCGATCAGGGCCTAGGCGAGTGGATTGCCGATACCTGCCGGGTATGGAGGGACCACTACACCTCTAACTACGAAAACCAGCACGATGAGTACTACCACCTCTGGCGTGGAATCTGGCGCGACCAAGACAAGACACGCGAGAGCGAGCGTTGCAAGCTGATCGCCCCGGCGCTACAGCAGGCGGTTGAGTCATCCGTCGCAGAAATAGAGACGGCATCCTTTCAGGGTGACAAGTTATTTGACATCGTCGACGACTTCGGCGACAAGGACAAGAACGACGTTGTCTTCTTGCGTAACAAGTTGCACGAGGACCTCGAGCTGGCGCAGGCACGCCCTGCCATTGGTGAGTGCCTGATCAACGCCGCGGTGTACGGCACCGGGATCGCCGAGATGGTGGTTGAGGACCACCTTGAGCTGGTGCCAGGCACCCAGCCCATCGACGAGGTCCACAACGAGATCGGGGTGATGCCGAAAGAGCGCCCGCTGGTCAAGTTGAACCCTATCCAACCCCGAAACTTCCTGATTGACCCCTGCGCGACGTCGGTTGACGACGCCATGGGGGTGGCGATCGAGGAGTTCGTGCCCATGCACAAGGTAGAGATCCTACAGGAGCAGGGCGTATACCGTGACGTGGACGTCCAGACTGATGCGGCGGACTTTGATATTGAGGCCGACACCACGCTGACTAACCAGCCAGCAGACCGCGTCAGGATCATACGGTATTTCGGGTTGGTCCCTAAGCAACTTTTGCTTGATGAGGGCGTCTACGAGGAGGATCTTAAGAGCGACTCGGACTGGCAGGAGGCGGTTGTAGTGATCGCCAACGGTGGCACCGTGCTGAAGGCGGGTGTAAACCCGTACATGACGCAGGACCGACCTGTCGTCGCCTTCCCGTGGGACGTTGTCCCCGGACGTTTCTGGGGCCGTGGCGTCTGCGAGAAGGGCTATTCCTCACAGAAGGCCCTCGACGCGGAGCTTCGCGCCCGGATTGATGCGCTTGCGCTGACCACGCACCCGATGTTGGCGGTTGATGCCACGCGGATCCCGAGGGGAAGCAAGCTGGAGGTGCGCCCCGGTCGGATGTTGCTCACCAACGGCGACCCGAAGACGTCGATCATGCCTTTCAACTTCGGTCAGGTGGGTCAGGTGACCTTCGCGCAGGCCACACAGCTACAGACGATGGTCCAGCAGGCCACCGGCGCGGTGGATGGTGCCCAGATGGCCCAAAATCCAGGGCAGGAAGCAACTTCCGCCGGCGTTGCGATGTCTCTGGGGGCGGTGATCAAGCGCCAGAAGCGGACGCTGGTTAATTTCCAAGACAAATTCCTCAAGCCGATGATCAAGAAGGTGGCGTGCCGCTATATGCAGTTCGCCCCGGACGTCTACCCGGTCAAGGACTACAAGTTCAGCGTGATTTCGAGCCTCGGCGTGGTTGCCCGGGAGTACGAGGTGGGCCAATTGGCGCAGATATTGCAGACGCAGCAGCCCGGGACGCCCGTCCACGGCGCGATCGTGAAGGCGATCATCGAGCATCTGAACACAGGAAGCCGGGAGGAGATCATTGCGACGATTGAGCAGGCATCCCAGCCCAATCCTCAGGCCCAGCAGGCCCAGCAGGCGCAGATGCAGGCCCAGATGGCGATACAGCAGGCACAGGCGCAGTTACTGCAGGCTCAGGCGGCCGAGAGCGCAAGCAGGGCCACCAAGTACAACGTGGAGGCCGAGATAGCGCCCCGGGAGACGTTCCTGAAGTACTCGGACGTCGACAAGGACGGCGATATCGACCCTCAGTTTGAGCGGAAGCTGGCGCTGGCCAAGGTCATGCTTGAAGAGGAAAGGTTTGAGCTGGAGAAGAGAGAAAGAACGGCCGCTCTGCAACAGGCGCAGGCTCAGCAGGCCATGAAGGCGCAGGAGTCGCAGATGATGAAGCAGATGCTGAGGCAGAACAGAAATCAGATCGAGGGAGTAACGATTAGTGAAGAATGAGACATGGAAGCCAATCCCTGAGTATGAGGGTTTATACGAAGTGTCTGATTTTGGGTGCTTCAGAAACTCCGTTACCGGAAAGATTCGCAAGACAGGAAAAGACAAGGCCGGGTATCACCAGATAACTGTCAGCAAGGACGGTAAGCGTAAGGCGCTAGGCGCTCATCGAGTTGTTGCTCGTGTATTCCTTGGCGAGTCGTCAAAACCGCAGGTAAATCATATTGACGGGAACAAGGAGAACAACCGGGCGGACAACTTGGAGTGGGTTACCGCTCAGGAGAATGTTGACCACGCAATAAGCTCTGGGCTAAGTACTCAGGCGGGGTCTGCCAATGGCAATTCGATCCTCAATGAGCGTCTTGTTAAGGCCATCAAAAACATGACCCTTGAGGGAGTAAAGCGGGGCGTCATTGCCAAACTACACGGCGTTTCCTCAAACGTAATAGGTAAGATACAACGAGGGGAGACGTGGAACCATGTCTGATCTTTCACTTTACCAAATACTCCAGCTTGTCCGCGATGAGATCCAGAAGTCCAAGATTGGAAACGTAACAAAAATAACCGGCCCCAAGGGAGATCGTGGCGACACGGGCCCCGTCGGTGGTCAGGGCATACGCGGCCCGAAGGGTGACCAAGGCCCCCGTGGCGAGAAGGGCCTGAAGGGTGACAAGGGCTCAAGGGGTGACGACGGCAAGAGGGGTGACGACGGTGCTGACGGGGTCGGCATTGCCCGGGTAGAGCAGGACGTCGACAACGCCGTTGTGATGCACCTCACCGACGGATCAAGCTACGTTATCGAGATGCCTCTGGGTGAGGGCGGCCTAAACACCGAGGTTCACTATAAATCTATTGGCGGCACAGGCAGTGGCGGCGGTGACAGCGGTAGCGTTGACCTGTCAGGGTATATGCGTCGGCCTAACTCATCCTTCCGAACGGGTCAGTGGCTTCTGTACCGAGAGTACGGTGACGGGCGCAAAGAGTGGGGTCCAGCAACAACCGACAAGATAGACACTAACCCCGATGTTACGTTCCGCGATGCTAAGGGCAAGTTCAGGTCAACCAGTGATCTTGATGATTTAACCGACCAGCTAAAAGTCAATCGCTTTATAGCCAATGAGATTGATGCGCTGAATGAGGCCATTGAGAACATTGACATCCCAGAGGGTGCTGGCTTTGCGACCAAGGCACAGCTAGACGAAGTTGACAGCACTGCCATCATGCGCGATGACGCGTTAGAGAAAAAGCATGATGAAGATCACGTTAAGCAGGCCGCTATCAATGCGGGTGTCGTGGTTAGCCTTGATGAGTTGTTCTGGCGTGATGTTACTTTAGATGAAGCCTCAAATAATGCCGATAAGGAATTGCAGGGGCAGATAGACGAGCTTGCCCTTGCGGTGAACACGATCCTGCTCAAGCATGATTCCGGTAAGTGGAAGTACATAGGCGACATCAACGCTGGGGCTCCCAGAAGGCCCGGCGAGCTATCCATCGTTGCTGACATGGACAGCCTAACAAATGTCGTGACCATGCACGACGAAGACTTGGATGGAAGCACTCACCAATATGCTGATATTGATATTGGCGACTACATGGAACTGGTCAACGTCGATGACCCACAGCAATACATTTTGTATGTGGTCACAGAGATGGCCGAAGCCACTACAAATATGCTACAGGCCGATGTTGCACTGAAGCGCAGGGCTGGCGGCGACTTTGCCATCGACACTCAACTGGAAGTTAGGTACTACCAGATTGGCGAGCAGGACATTGCGCTGGAGGATCTTGATGATCGCTTTGTGAACGTAGACGGCGATGTCATGACAGGCGCACTTGAAACGCCTGAGTTAAAAGCTAAGAACGTAACAGCCGGTGAGATGGGTAAGGTTCTTGTTGAGGGCTGGGTAGACGGCACGGGCGTGGCCGCTCAGATCCTGATGTCCAACAAGAAATACAACGCTCAAGGCGCGTATGGCGCGATCACGTTTAAAGGGCAGAACGGTGACGGCTGGTTTCAGTTTGACCGTGACGTCGACCTTGCCAGTAAAAGCCTGCATTCAGTTAATCGCATTAGGCTGGTTGGCAGTAAGGTAATACAAGAAGCGCAGTCAACCCGAATCAGACTCAATGGCAGGGTGGAAATTCCCAGAGCCGGTGACGGCAAGGAAGGGTTTGCTTTACAAGGCAGAACGGCAGGCGGAGATGACGAGAGTTTGCTGAGTGTCTACCACAACTCTGGTGACTTAGATGCCGTCAACTACAAGGGAAAGCAAACGGCTTCGGATAATATTGCCACTGTTGGCTTTGTCAATAACGCAGTTTCCCACGGGCGATCAGAGCTTCCGAGATTCAAGCTGGCGGCAGGCGGTTATAGTGATTGGGGGAACGGCTCCGTTGCCTTTTTCGACGGTAGTAAAAACGACACCACTTCAATTAACAGCACCAGAGGCATTGTTGTATCGTCGTTTGATGTAGACGGTAATAGGTGGGCGCGAGATAAAGACGGCATTGAGTATTTAAAGCTTTTTACTGGTCACTTTAATGTGACATCTGAGGACAGCGACAAGACTCTTTTCAATATGTCGCCTCATTACCAATCAAAGTGCGAACTCTGGTACTGGCCCGGAGATGATGAATTCCCTCATCCGGGTTATATCATTCAGTGGCAGGGGCTTCAGAGTCACACGGTAACTTCCAGTGAATCAGAATGGAGAGTCGGATCTATTTATCGACTCAGCATCCCGGAGGTGTTCTTCTGATGCAACCAATAGATCAGAAGAGGTTTAATGAGATGGTCGCTAACTGCGAGCGCGTGCTCAATGATCACCAGAAGCGGATAGCCGCCCTTGAGGCGAAGCTCTCCGCTAGGACCCCGGCCAAGAAGAAGACCCCGGAGAAGACGGTGAGCGCGACAGCATGAGCGACGATAATTTTTACGAAAACGCCCGGGAGATGTTCATGACCGAGGGATGGAGGGATTTCATCCAAGAAGTCGCCGGGCTTGAGGATGCTTGTAGTCTTGACGCCTGCAACACCTCCGATGAGTTTTGGTTTAACAAGGGCAAGCTGTCCGCAGTGCGCGTGATCCTCGGATACGAAAACGTGCTGCTGGCCTCTGAGGCCCAGCAAGAAGAAGACGGGGACTAGCTCCCCAGACTAACCCGGGAACCCGTTCAGGGCCGGGATCACTGTGACTCCGATGAGTCATTTACTACTAATCCGACAACCCCTAGTAAGAGGAGCGGACCACTATGGCACGATGGATTGAAGAGGAAGAGTTACCACAAGCACGCGTCGAGGAGGGTGAAACCCTAGTCGAACCCGATCAGGTAGAGGCATCTCTACAACCCGAGGAGGTATCGAAACCAGAGGATCCCGAGGAGACAGCACCAGAGCAAGAGGATGAGTTACCCGAGAAGTACAGGGGAAAGTCCGCCGCAGAGATCGCCAAGATGCACATGGAGGCCGAGAAGGCCATGGGGCGTCAGGGCAATGAGATCGGTGAGTTGCGAAAGGTGTTCGATGACTTTGTGCAGTCTTCCGCAGAAGCCCAGACAAAGCCAGAGCCCAGGGAAGTCGATGAGGCAGACTATTTTGTTGACCCGCAAGCCGCGGTTAATCGCCAGATAGAAAGTCACCCGGCACTCCAGCAGGCTCAAGCCGTCGCGGTAGAGATGCGAAAGGCTCAGGGCGTGGCAGAGTTAACCAGCCGACACCCGGACGTCAAGGAGGTCCTCGGATCTTCTGAGTTCCGAGAGTGGGTGAACGGCAGTCCGACAAGGCAACGCCTGTACAACGAAGCAGATCGGCAAATGGACGTGTCCGCCGCTGACGAGCTTCTGAGCACGTTCAAGCAACTCAAGCGCACGGCCGCTTCGAGCGAGGAGGTATCGAAAGTCGCTCGCAAGTCTGCGGTGAAGAACGCCAGCACGGGTTCCTCACGCACCAATCCTGATGGCGCTAGACGTGGTCGAGTTTACCGACGCTCTGACATCAGACAACTAATGAGAAGCGACCCCAAACGCTACGAAGAGCTACAGCCGGAGATCATGCTGGCTTACGCAGAAGGTAGGGTCCGGGGCTAGTCATACATTACTAGGAGAGTAACATGGCTTTAGATCAAGCATGGGCATCGGGAGATGCCGTAACAAAGGCCCGGGCTAAGACGTTTATCCCGGAAATTTGGTCTGACGAAATCTTGGCGGAGTACGAGCACAGCCTCGTCCTTAAGCCGCTGGTTAAGTCGCTGAAGATGGCAGGCAAGAAGGGTGACACCATCCATATTCCTATGCCGCTTCGGTCAGACCCCAACGAAAAGGTGGCGGAGAAGCAGGTAACCCTGATCGCCAACACCGAGGAAGAGAAGGTCATCACTGTTGACCAGCACTGGGAGTACTCGAAGCTGATCGAGGACATCGTAGACGTACAGGCTCTCAGTAGTCTGCGACGCTTCTACACCCAAGACGCTGGCTACGCGTTGGCTCGCAAGGTCGACTCTGATCTGATCGCATCCGCTGTTGCCGGATGGACCAACCAGATCGACTCACTGGGTGGAAATCCCGGCTCATCAGCTAACCCTCACGTTGAGGGCAGTGCGGCTGAGTTCTGTGACCAAGCCTTCCGTGATGCGATCCAGCTTCTTGATGACGCTGACGTACCCATGGACTCGCGCAAGCTGGTGATCCCACCCGCGGCGCGTAACCAGATCATGGGCATTGACCGATACGTGTCCTCGGACTTCGTGAACGGTCGTGGCGTGGTCAACGGCAAGATCGGTGAGCTGTACGGTGTAGACATCTACGTCTCCACCAACCTGCCAGCCAACGGTGCGGGCGAGAAGCCCTGCCTGTTGTTCCACACTGACGCTCTGGTGATCGCTGAGCAGATGGGCGTACGAACTCAGACTCAGTACAAGCAGGAGTACCTTGCTGACCTGATGACGGCTGACACGCTGTACGGCGAAGACGTATACCGCGAAGACAACGGTGTTGTCATCTGGGTATCTAACTAAGCAAAACCGACGGGGCCCATCCGGGCCCCTTTCCTTTCTGGAGATAAACATGGCTTACGACCCAATCAGAAAATACGGTGATAAAGACCAGCTACCGTCAGGCGATCCCGGGAAGGTGATTTATGGCGCAGAGCTTGACGAAGAATTTGAGGCCATATCGACTGATATGACCGAGTTTGAAACGACATTGCAAGAAAAGTGGGAAGCGGTCTCTGGTGACATTCCCGGAGTAGGTGAGGGTGATGAAGATGGCGAGACCCTCATGTGGAACGAGGGCACCGAAAGGTGGGAGAAGAATGACCTGCTAAAGATTCAGCCGGTTGATGGCGAGGTGATCGTTGACAATATGCTCGTTACGCAGTCGGTCGACCCGGATACGGGCGCATCGTTTATCGGCCATCACGGGATGGTCTACCAGTCTGAGGTATACAACAACGCAAACGACCCTTGGAGCGGTGAGAACGGCAAGGATTGGGAAGTGGGATTTGTTCGGCCCAGAGATGATGATAGCAACCCAAACCGAAAGAACGGCTTTGATGTCGTATCTGATCGCTTCACTGTAAGGCTGACCAGAGACTATGCGACCTCAAACTGGTGGGAGAGCCAGATAGTTTTTCGCGCTGATGGGGAGGAGGTTGAGATAGGGGCTCGTAACAACACCAGCTCCGTGTTCACCAACGGCGACGTGTACGTGGGCCACCAGCCCGACAACCGCCCTGATAACTCTGACACCCAAGACGGAACCCTGTTCTGCAAGCAGGGCATCATTGTTGGACGTGGCAACGGTGGTGGCGCATCTATCGGGATGGAAGGGAACGTAATCTTCAATCTGGGCGACCCCATCTCAAATGACCAAGCCGTAAATCTTGGGTACTTGAAAAACCACGCTGTTATTAAGAGCGGAGCCAATGTTGCTGAGGCCGCTGACTATGAGTTTACCGGCAGGGATTACTCCGTCGGTGAATTTATCGACGCCCAGGTTGAAGCAAACGATAGTGTATACGACCAGCTGCTCACGCATTCATTGCAGATCGAGGCGCTACAAAATAATGCGTTTGAGGCTCTTAAGGCTTCCAGCACGTTTGAAGAGTTTAAACAGCAGATGATTGCCGTACTGTCTGACCTCACTGCTGAAGCAGAAAAGTCAAAGTTTGAACGACCCGGGAGGTAGTAATGAGCTATTCACCTAAGCATAACTATCGAGCTAAAGATGTGCTAGAGCGCGGTGATCCCAACAAAATTGTTAAGGGTGAGGAGTTGTCGGATGACTTTGAGTCAATCGCAAGAGAGCTAAGCACTCAGGCGGGCATGATCGGTGACATCATTACTGGTGGAGGTGTTGGTGGTCATGGGATCAGAAAGTGGGATGAATTAGAAGAAAAGCCGGAAGGCATTTCAAACCTTGGCTATGACGGCCAAATCAACGGCGGCAGTTATAACACTGCGTTAAAGGAGAGAGTGTAATGAGTGTTCAGATTATTCTGAAGTACGGAAACGGGGAACCCGCTGTTGGGCAGTTAGCTCAAGGTGAGGTTGGTGTTGATCTGCAAGGCAAAAGTATTTGGACTTACAGCCAGAATGAAAGCAAAAACATTCAGCTTTCGGGCGGTGATGTAGAGCTTGGGCAGTTGCCAGATGTTGACCTTGGTGGTGACAATTTCGTCACTATCGAAGAGTTGGCGATTATCGTTGGTCAAAACCAAACCGATCTTGCTGATCTTGAGGGTCGCGTTTTCGCGAACGAGGGTGACATATCGACCAATAAGGATGGCATTGCGGCCAACTTAACTGCTATTGGCAAACTTGAGACGAGCGTTGAGGCGCTTGAAAAGTGGCAGGAGGAAACTGATCAGTGGATTTCTAATCTCACCATTGAGCTTGAGAGGATGAATGGTGAGATTGGCGCAAACACAACGGCGCATGAGACGAATGCGGCTCAGATAGAACTGCTGTGGAATGAGATCGGACTTGTTGAAGGCGGTCTTCAGTACGCTGGAAACTACAACTGCGGCACTAACCTGATTTCGACTGTCTCTGATTATGCGGCCAGCTTACAGGTGGAGGCGGGTCAGACGTTGGGTGCCAACGTGGGCGACGATCAGAAAGGTCTGTTCTTCATTGCGACTGTTGCAGGTACGTTGCAGAACTCTGGCGGAGACGGTTCGCAGAATGGTCAGGAAGTTTATGTAGGCGACTGGTTAATCTGTGATGGCACTAAGTATGTCCTTGCAAACTATCAGATGGAAACTGTTGGCTTCGAACAGATCGGCGGCGACCCCTATGAAAACGAGAAGCTTAAGATCGCGTTGGATGCAAAGATCAGTCGCGTCAATGATGTTATTGAGTGTGGTTCGTATACGCCTGCTCGCACTTACGCAAACCGCAACGACTGAGGTAGATAGCAATGTCGGTCACGATTATTCATAAGAAAGGGTCGGGCATCCCTTCAGCGGATTCTCTTGAGGTAGCAGAGATCGCTGTGGATGTCGTGACTGGCAAGTTATACACCAAGACTGATGACGGAAAGGTTGTTGAGATCAGCGGCTCATCTGGCGGTGGCGGGTCTCTGTGGGAGCAGAACGGCGATGACATCTACTATAACGATGGCAACGTGGGAGTTGGCATGGCCCCCCTGCCCGCTGGGGATAATTTGCAGGTGGCTGGCAACATCAGTGCCAGCGAAGTTAATGCCACCACACTTAACGGCAATGTCACAGACGTACCAGACCACGTTAAGGGAATTAGCCAGGACGATATAGACACGTGGAACAATCCTCCTTCTGGTGGTGGCGGCAAGACCTACGGTGACGGTAACGGCATCGCGGTCAATAACATCGATGACACCATTGCCATGACGGGTAGCTACACCGGAGACTTCGGTGTCACAGGAAAGGTAACTGCGACTGATGACGTTGTTGCTTTCTCTGATGCAAGGCTCAAAGAAAACATTAAAACCCTTGACGGCTCCAAGGTCTTTGAGATGCGTGGAGTTAGCTTTGACAAGGACGGCAAGGCCAGTTCCGGAGTTATTGCTCAAGAATTGCAGAGGGTTGCCCCAGAGCTTGTGCATGATGATGGTGAGTACCTTGCTGTGGCTTATGGAAATCTGGTTGGGTATCTCATTGAGGCGGTCAAGGAGCTAAAGGCAGAGATTGAGGTGCTGAAGCGTGGATGACTCCCTAGGCACTGCTGATATAGAGCAAGAACCAGACCGATCTGCGTGGGTAGACCATCCAGATAACCCTGCTATTTATTGGGACTCTGGGTGGTCAAGCAATGGCCAAAAATACCTAACTCGCGGCTCTAGCGCAGAAGATACTAAGCCTAACAGAGTTGCTCCCCATGACTATGATAAAGAGTACGTAAACCCCAAGATAAAAAAACCGATAGGTCTAATAAGCGACTTAAGGTCTAAGTTTGGTAAGTCTGGGAAGATGAGCGACTACTACCTGACCACACCAGACATCCCCTCTTCAGGCACTATTAAGTTGAGTGAGTTTGAGGGCTTTTCAGAGAAGGTGCGAATACGAGGAAAGATTCGTATTGATCGATGGGATGACATTATGGGGGGCGGGTTATTCAAAAGACCCGATAGGACATGGGACGATAGTGACAGCTCGGGACTACCGGGAACCAGAAAAAATGAACCAGCACCAAACTGGACAAACGCAGTCAATAACAACTGGTACTTTGTTTACGAGCTTGAGAACGACACCTCAAGAATACTAGAAGTTAATGCTTTCATTCTTTCCCATAGGTATCACTACTACACCCAAGGAAGTTTGGCTAACTCAACAACCTGCAATTACTTCTTGGTTGGCGGTACCTCGTCCGGAGATATTGAGGATGTTTCTGATAAATTTTCTATAGTGGCTCCAACAAGCCCTTCAAACGACTATATATCTGCGAACTATTCAATAAGGTACATACCTACCTTTGGCCCACAAGCTGGAATACCAACCAACGGGAATTCTTGGTACAGAATGAACGGTAGCAATGACGCAGAGAGGATGGAAAACCTGAAGAGATGCATAACGGGAGGTTTTCTTTTTCGACACAACCTACCGACAATTGCGTGGAGCGGCACGAACTACCACAGCAACATTGTAGACACCTATATAGATGTTGACTTGTACTTGAGTTTGAAGTCGTCATCGACTCTTAGAGACATTGCAAAAAAGCACTTAAAGTCAAAAGACGACTCAATAACACTGGAGATTTAACGTGAGGATATTACTGATTTCGTTGTTGTTGTTGGCCTCTGGGTGCACGACGACGGGGCGCACGACAACAGGCGAGGACGCCCTGCTATGCATAGGGGTGTGCTTTGAGCAGAAATTCACTTCACAAGTGGAGATAATAAAACCATGAAAAAGCTAACAGTTTTTGCAGTATCACTGATCTTGGTCGCCGGAGTAATTAGCGCGGCAAAGGCTCAAACAATACTGTTTGACGACGGATCAATGTACGACCTACAGCCGGGAGAGTCCGTCTACGTGTCCAAGGGGCGCGTGTGGGGATTCACAAGGTTCCAGCCCTTGGATCTACGCATTCAGGCCCTAGAGCCCTTCACGGTGGATCAGGCCGACGATTCCTGCCTAGGTTTCGGTCACGACGGGTGTGTGCCTTCTCTTGATGGTTTGGGTGAGTCAGATTTTACTGATCTTATAGAAAAACTTACGCAGAATATAGCTAACTTGGACGACTGATAGATGCCTGCTAGCGCCCGCAGAAACCTTAGGGTAGGGGAAGACCCATACGCTTATCTCGAAGAGCAGTTTGGTCAGTCTGGAATACAACCTGACTGGGATCCCAACAACCCTACGCCTGAGCAATCTCAGAATATGCTGGACGCCATCTATTACGGTGCGTTTACGTCTGACGGTCAATCCCAGATAGCTGGCGGGGATCTATCCGGTCTTCAGGATGTTGCCAATAATGGATTAGCACCAACGCAAGGGCCGGGTCAGTACAACCAGTTTGAAGGCGGCTATATAGATGATGCCGGTCAGTATCACTTGGGCCCAAGCCAGTGGGAGCACGACTCTGCGTGGGCTAATACAACCAATTATGACGAGCTGATGGAGGCTGGCAACCCTAACAACGCAAGGACATGGGTTAAACAGCAGTACATGGCTGGCAATTTGAGCGCTGAAGAGGCTCAACAGCTAGAGAATAGTGCATTTGAGGAGCAGTACGGATCTCTTTCTTACACCTACGAAGTAGACACGTATGGCGACAATAATACATTAAGCGAAGTTGGTTACATTCAGAACACATTAACGCCCACTGATTACTCTAGTCTTTCTCAGGATCCCGCTAACTGGAGTAGGGGGGCTGGCAATACAGACGTAGAGCGCATCACGACTCAGAACATTGGCGAGGGATTGTTTAACGCCATCGCGACTACTGCTTTGACGGCGGGTGTCGGGGGTGCATTAGCCGGGGCCGGTTTAAGTGGCACCGCACTCGGGGCGACTAAGGGTGCGATAGGTGGCGCTACTAGCGGCTTTATCAACGATGGAAGCCTCAGCTTTGATGACATAGCACTGGGGGCCCTCACAGGCGGCCTAGGGGGCTCCCTGAGCAATCCTGACGGGGTGCTTGGGGGCTTCATCAATACCGGCTCAGAATTGGCTGACGACGCCCTCAGGGGCGCTCTGTTGGGTGGTATATCGGGGGCTGTGGATGGGGATATTTTAGAGGGCGCCCTGTACGGCGCCGCAGGCGGTGCGGCCACCAACCTGTTGAGTCAAGGCATCAGCTATCTTGACAACGCGCAGGGCACCGATGAGTGGGACTTCGTTAGCGGCCCTGAGTGGGATGAAAACGATCTCATGAATCAGGACTTTCAGATGGACGCCCTACAGCCGGTTGTCCCGGGTGGCGAGTACAGAGAAGTCCCCGAGTGGGGTCAAGAGATTGCGGATGAGCAGGATTTTTACGACAAGTACGCACCGCCGGAGACGTTTGAGGGCACCTACAGCGAACAGCTAGATCAGATGTACCAAAACCAGCTTGAGGGCGACGCATTTGATTACACACAGAGCCCTGAGTTCGTCGGGCCTGGCGCAGATATGGCCGCCGGATACGACCCAGGCACCGTTCAGGGTCAGTGGATGGATAATTTAACTCAGGACGACTTCATTCACAGCAACCTCAACTTCAGCGACTCGGCGCTGTCCGGTTACGTCAACGACGAACGAGATTTCTGGGTCATAAATACCCCGGATGGTTACTACCTAACCGACGCAGACGCTAACATGGTTAAGTACCGTGGTGGCGACATAGGTACGCAGGACTTCTTTGGAAACAACACTCAGGGTATGTCTCAGTACGACAGCCTCGACCCGCTGTCTCAGCACGTAGCCGCTGGCGGCGAGATCCCTGGTACGGGTCAAAACTATGTGCAAGTTGATATGCCCCCGACAACCGAGCCAGAAGAGAGTCAGATACCCGAAGAGACCGAGAGAGACAACACCGAGGACAGCTCTGATTCCACGCCCACCAACAGCACCGATACCAGTGAGATGGGCGGCAGTAGCAACGCAGGAAGCAACGGCAACCCCTCGCAGGATACCGGTCTATCCAACCCAACCATAGAGACAGACTTTGTCCTCGTGGGCGTCAACGCCGACGGCGAGCGAGTCTACGAGAACAGCGTGACCGCTCAGAGGGTAACCGAGTCAGAGCTTTCCCTGATAGTGGGTAGCGCGGCCTCTGGGACGTCTCAGCAACCCGAGCAGGGCGGTGGCCAGAATGCCGACACAGCAGGCCAAGGCGGCACCGACAGCGGCACGGACGCGGGAGACGGCGACAGCGACGGTAGCGACCTAGGCGAAGAGGGCGAGAACGACGGCATAGGTGACGACGATGATGAGGGCAAGGGCGCTGACGATGCGGGCTCTGGTGACCCCGGCATAGGATCTGGAAGTGGCGGTAACGGCTTAGGCGGCGGAGAGGGCTTGCTTGGCATGGCCGGCGCCGGCAGTGACGAAAACTACAGGTGGCAACCCATCGCCGGGCTGACAAAGATAAGCCCGTACCAGAAGCGCAGGCACGCTATTTACAACTCACTTAACGACGGCCTGTTAAAGGCGGCTCTACAAGAAAGCAGGAGATTTTCGTGACATATCTTGAGATGGTGAACGAGGTCCTTGTGCGTATGCGCGAGGATGAGGTCACGAGCGTTAAGGACGTCGATAACGACCCACAGCAAAAACTAGTATCTAAATTCGTAAACGATGCCAGGTCATTTGTGGATAAGAGCCACACATGGAACGCCAACAGGAAGATTTGGGTGGTGGACATTGTATCCGGTCAGCCGACCTACAAGCTGGCGGACACCTCCGAGGCCGCGGCCGTTTACACGGTCCGATGGGCTGGATCTAACACGATGCTCAGGGAGGTAAACCAGCGGTGGCTGTCCGAGCACAAGGCTAAGACCGGCACGCCGTGGTACTACTCCACAGGCTTTGTTGACGGTAATGCGCTCACCCTGCGCCTGCACCCTATCCCCGACCTAGGCAACGCGGCCGCCGGACCCACGTCTGAGTACAACATGGGTGAATATGAAGAGGCCGAGTACAACGGCCAGCCCTACGGCGACCATACAACCCTCATGGTTGAGGGCTACAGGGCCCTTCCTGCCATGTCAAAGGACGACGACTCTGTTGTCCTGCCGACCGACCCGGTCATGTACTACGCGCTCGCATACGCATCAAGGGAGCGTGGCGAGGTTGGCGGCCAGTCATCCGCGGAGCTGTTCCAGCTAGCGGCTCAGTACCTGTCAGACGCCATAGCGTGGGACGTTAACAACAGTGACCTAGAGTACATCTGGAGGCAGGTCTAAATGGCGCAACCACTGCGACAGCTATCCATACCTGCCCCGGGCGGTCAGGGGCTGAACACCGAGCTTTCACCCTTTCAGGGTGGTACGGAGTTCGCGCTTAGGGCTGACAACGCGGTCGTGGACCGTGTGGGCCGCCTCATGTCCCGCGAGGCTTTCGCCGACTTTATCAACAACGTGGACTTTGAAGAGCCCTCCTATGACGCGGTTAGGCTGTGTCGTCTTGAGTCCGGTACGGTCATCAAGAAGTCAGAGAATGCAGAGTGGGGGTTAGGTCAGTTTGGCCTCACGGAGTGGGGTGGCAAGCAAACATCTGAGTCTGTTGCCGAAGACATGACCTTCGGTTTAATGGGTGTTGGCTACCAAGGAGCCAAGGGACGGTCCGAATGGGGTGTTGCTCAGTGGGCTAAGGATGAGTGGGCGGGTGTTCTGGATATAGCGGCACCGACCCTTGTTACCGAGTATGACCGCTACGTGGGCTTTAAGATTGAGGGAAATCAGCTTGTCTCTATCCCCGAGATCTCCCCAAAGTACGGGGTTGCCAATGCTCAGCTAGTCCCCTTCAAGGATTCTATCTATATCTTCTCTAAGGGTGAGCCTGTCATGGTCTATGACGGCGCTACCGCCAAGCCACTGCATGAATATGACAACTACCTACCACCCCAGCAGGGCACATGGTGGCCAAAGGATGAGGACGGAAACCCGCCAACCGATGAGAACGGTGACCCGCTACAGGACGACATTGAAATTATTGCCGAGTACATAGACGGTGATGTGGCCACGGCGGCTTACGGTCGCCTCTGGGTGAGCGGCGTAAACGACGACTATAACACTATTTACTACTCAGACTTGCTGGTGCCTGAGCAGTGGTACGACGGCAAAAACAATATGACCGACGACTTCAACACCGCCGGCATCATCGACGTGGCCGAGTACTGGCCTAACGGTGGCGATAAGATCCAAGGCATTGCGGCGCACAACAGCTTCCTTGTCGTGTTCGGGCGCTACAGCGTGCTCATATTCTCGGGCGCTCAGGGCGACCCAGCCGCGGAGGGAGGGCTCAAACTTGAGGACGCTATATCGGATGTGGGACTTGTCAATCAAGACGCTATGTGCAGTATTGGCAGTGATTATCTGTTTGTTGACACTCTCGGTGTTCGCTCTCTCGGGCGCGTTATCCAAGAGCGATCAGCGCCCCTCGCAGAGCCAAGCATGAACGTGGCCACCGTCATCCGCGACCTGATAGATCAGCAACGGGACGGTGTAAGGCTATTCCACTTAGCAGGCAAGAACCTTGCTGTGTGCCTATTCCCAGAGACCCGGGAGGCATACGTGTTTCAGGTGGGCCAGCCCTCGCTCACCGGGGGATTAAAGGCCACCCGGTGGACGGGGTGCGACTTCTTCGACGGAATCACCGTGCGTACCAGCGTAAAGGATCTGAGTCTGCTTGGAGGCCGGGATAACCGGGGTGTGACCCGTTACTTTGGCTACAAACAGCCCAATCCGTACACGTTTACCTACGAGAGCACCACACTCAACGTGAGCGACAACCTCATGCAGACGGTGATACCAAAGTCTGCCAGCTACAGCTTCCACAGCTCGCAGACGGACAACCTGAGCGCAACGTGGGGCTTTGGGGCGGACATGATCTACAGCAGGAAGGCCAGAGGCAAGCCGACTACCTCAGCCGATGAGAAATTCTACACCTCCACGGTAAGCCTTAATGGCTCTGGCGAGATGCTTAGGGTGGGCTTCGATGTATCCATAGACGGCAGGGCAAACAGTATGCAACAGATTTCAATCAACACATTACTAGGTAGGGTCATAGTATGAGCACTCAAGACTGGGGAACAACAGTGGGCGACCTGTTCGGTTTGGCGGGCCAGGTAGGCTCCGTCTATAACGCCCTCAATTACGCAGACAACACCGCCCAGCTTGGCGTGGGTATGCAACAGCAACTGAACCAGATGGGTCAGGATGCCGCGGCTAACTCAGCCTTCCAAGGCTACGGGGTCACCAGCTCGCTGGGCAACACGACCGTCGCACCGGACGGCTCCGTCGGCCTTGGTGTCGGTCAGGATCAGTACTACCAGAACATGGGCACCAACTACGGTGACGCCAGCTATGCGCTGATGCAACAGGCCATGCAGGACCCCTACGCGGCACAGCAGGACATTTATCAGCAGATGATGGCCGTACAGAACCCGGTGCTTAACCAGCAACAGGCGCAACAGCAGGCACGCGAGTACGCGATGGGCCGGGGTGGCGTCAGGGGCTCTGCCTTTGGCGGAACCGCAGAGGATGCGGCCATGGCGCGGGCGAGGGCTCAGGCGTCCCGTGAGGCGGCCTTCGCGTCAAGGAATCAGGCCCTTGCGGAGAGCGCACAGTCGGCGAAGCTGTCAGAGGCATTCGGCCGCATGGGCATGGACATGAACAAGCTCAGCTACCTGCCGATGAACACGCAGATGGCTCTGTTACAGCTCGCAGGGGCGGACGCAGACAGGGCGCAGACAGGACAGCTCACCGGGCAGGGTTACCAGACACAGCTAGGCGTTGCCGGGGCGGAGTCAAACCTCCGGGCGCAGAACATCGCCAACCAGACGCGGGCCAGTCTGTACGACTCGATACTGGACAACATGGGCGGACAGCAGAACGCAGCGGGCACCGGCGTGAACGGGATCGTAGGGCTCCTCTCGGGCATCTTAGGAGGTTAAGGGTATGGCGGGTAGTAATCAGGCACAGAACCTTCAGGGGCTTCTCAGCGGCCTCACGGGGGCATTCAACCAACAGGACATGGGTCAGGGCATGATGTTCGCCCAGAACCTGCGCGACTACAACGCCCCGGTGCTGGACGCGAACGACCCTAACTCGCTGCTGGACCGCCAGCGGTGGGCACAGCGCAACGGCTACCAGAAAGAGGCCGTGGCTATGGGTAGCACACTCGGCAATCTAAACGCGGAGAACCAGCTCAAGGAGGAGAGCGCGGAGAAGGCCACGCGCATGGCGAATATGTTCGGGAACATAATCCCGAATATGCCGGAGGAGCGACAGGATGAGGCTAGAAGCGTCAGGGACGCCCTTGCTAACGGCGAGATGACCTACAAGGAGGCTTTGGACTGGTTGAACACTGGCGTAATAGGAAGCAACAAGCTCCATAGCGGTAAGTGGTACAAGGACGGCTCCTACATGGGTGTTGATACCTATGGAAATCTGATGATCACAACGCCTGATGGTTCTGAGTTGTCTGCTGGAGACCCGGGCTACGAAGATAGGGTCAAGGCCGCTACAAATTCGGGCGTCATTTACGAACGTGACAGCGCTGAAGCCGCCGCTATTGGTCAGGGTGAGGGAGAGCAAGTTGTCGCCATGGGCAATACCGGCGTGACGATGTATGAGTCAGCTTTAGATGAGGTCGAGAGATTGACCTACGCCATCAGCGACAACATGGAAATCATCGATATGCTTCAAAGCGGCGATGAGATCAACACCGGCGCACTCATGGGCAGGGTTGAGCAAATATTTGGCGGTGAGGCCGTCGGTAAGTTTGAAAACCTGCAAGGAAACGCCGCCATCGATTTCCTGATGAATTTCAAGGGGCCCACGACAGACTTCGAGTTTACCAAGTCTGAGGCGGCCGCATTTGCCGACCTGCTGAGGAATGAGGATATCAACATAGGCAAGATGAAGCAGATACAGAAGGCGTTAAAGCGAGAGCTGTCGAGGCAAAAAAGGCTGGCCTGGGGTGGATATAAGAAGATGGAGCAAGGACTTGATGATAGCGCTTTTCAGGCCGAGATTGATGCCTATCCCGTGCCATCTTGGATGTCAGAGTATGGCGTAAGCGCCACGGACCCCGAGTCTACTGAGACAAAAGACAGCGGGGCCGATCTTGGCACCACCGAAAACAGTCCGCCCGCACCATCCGCAGGCGTCATCGACTTACGGACAAATAATTAGGGGTCACAGGATGCCGGTAAGAGAGATAATTTTTCCCGATGGCGTAAAAAGATCCGTGATGGTCGACGATGGCGCAACCGAGGATCAGATCCGAGAGAGTGCCATGCAGTGGTACGCGGAAAACCGTGAAGAGATACCCTCTTTTGATGAGTTTGGTGATGAAATCAACTGGCGTAACGCTCGAGAAGAGGCAGACGCCAACAAGCCCGGGTTCTTTGATAGAGCGACTGGTGTGGTTGATGCTATAGCGACAACTGGGTTGAATGTTGCTACAGGGGCCCCTGCGTCAGTCCTGCAACAGGCTCAGGCGGTTGCCAACATCGTTACCGGCGGAAAGTTAGGTGACCGCACAGCAATGATGGAAGAGAAGGCAAAAGCGGATGAGAGGTCCTCTAGGCTTGCAGTCCAGCCGTTTACTCCTGAGGGCGCTGGGTATGTTGAGGCGATGATTCCATTCCTAAACACCCTTGAGGCTCTGGGCCCCGTTGGAGCGGCTGGAGGATTGAAAACGTCCCTAGGGAAGTCTGCTCTCGGCCCTACGCCAACTGCTAGGGATTCTCTAAGGCTGACTAGGGATAATGTTCTTGAGCAGGTAGCGAGGATAAAGCCCAGCAGGCAGGAGGGTAACAACGCTGGGGCCATGCAGACAACGCAAGAGGCTATGGATCTTGCGGCTGCTCAGGAAAGAATGGGGCGTATGCGCCAGTTAGGCATAGAAGGCGAGTCAGGCCCCACCGCTGGACAGCTAACTAGGAACCCTGAGCTTCAGGGTAGGGAGGGCGTGCTCCGCACCCTTGGTGGCGGTGAGGCGTTGCAGAGGCGCTTTGATGAACAGAACTCACAGCTCAAGTCCGTGGTCGACCGTGGAGTCTATGCCACGGGCTCAGGCCCAGACGGCGATTATAGGACAATGACTGACTTGGACGTTGGGGGCAACGTCAAGACGACGCTGAGAGAGGGCGAGGCTAGGTCTGCGGAGGCTGTTAATAGGGCCTACGAGACAGCTCGCAACTCACCAGAGTCCGACATTGTGGTAAGTCCAAGCAATCTGAGCAACCTTGTCAACGGAGAGGACTTCGGCAGACTATCTATTGCGGCACAAACCAAG
>WLWF01001141.1_pt1 | contig 23129 bp, 12 predicted proteins | sample 6718331 | NCBI WGS metagenome assembly WLWF01 (sample SAMN12718692, study PRJNA515312) | sponge metagenome | isolation source: marine sponge | host: Mycale hentscheli | place: New Zealand: South Island, Marlborough, Capsize Point | collected 2003-05-01
GTTAATAACAGTATGAAGTGTGTTGATTTCCTCCAGCGGAACCCCACCAGTTTCTCCTAACACACCCTGAATCTTCACCAGGTCATCAGGCGCAAGTCCATTTGCTGGATGATAAACCTTAATGATTTGTGGGTTGTCACCAAACACATCTGAACCACTTCCTGCAGAAACATTTGTCTCAATGGGGTCAAGTGGCAACAACTTCATTGGAAGTGGAGAGTTGTTTAACTTAATCAATGCTGTGGTGTTGGAATAGAAGTCTGCTCTTCTCATTACAAACTTAACATCTTCTGTTTGGTCTTCTGTCCACAGTCCACCATTCTGTGACTTAAACAGAGACCCAAGACTGGGTTGTTCTACCACCCTTGTTTCTGTTCCCAGTAAATTCTCTCCAAGTTTAGATGTCCAAATGGTGTAATCAAGTGAGTTAGGAGATTTAACAACAAAGGCATAATAAGTATTACCTAACAGATAAACAGGTGCCTTAAACTTAAAGGTTGTTGGTGCTGTGCCATCCTCAGATGTACAGACTCCCATAATCACACCCAATCTACCATCCTTAAACCTTACAGTCGCCTCAGCATCAGAACCATCACCCTGAACCCTCACTGAGGGACTCTTGGTGTAACCTGAACCAGGGTCTGTTAGGTCAATCTGATAAACCATACCATCCTTAACCAAAGCAGTTGCTGTGGCGGTTGTACCACCAGGTAGTTCAGGTTCAGAGAATGTGATGTCTGCTGTTGTGTAGTTCTTACCAAGGTCAACCAAATCAATCCTGGTTACTACAACTTCATTAGGTGCAATTTTGAAAGAAGACTGAGACTTAGGATTGATGTCAGGGACAATTTCCTCACCTGGAATAAACTCACCAAGGTAGTTACTCAACACAACATCATAAACAGTGTTGGTGACATTCTTAGTTGGGTTGGATGACTCTGAGTTAAACACTGCTGTTGTCTTAACAACACCTGTAGCACCTGACACTTGACCCACCACAATAGTGCCAGCAGTAATGCTATCACTGTTAGCAGTTAACTCACCAACAACTCTGATAGATGTGTCAGAGTTAAGAACAACCTTAGAATGTGGAGCAATTGTCTCAGTTGGTACTTGACCATCTGTAGTAACAATAAACACTTCCACTGCTTCATTTGCATCCTTAGTTCTAAAGAATACATCAAGTTCTGTTACAAACACTCCCTCAGGACTGTTCTCATCAATCAGGAAACTCTGTGCCACAGGGTCAAAGTAATTTGAAGTGGTTTCTTGATTCTCAATCACTCTTGTTTCAGTTCCAGTAACTCTGGATGTTGTGTTGAATGCTGGAATTCTTGTGGAAACAATAGTCTCTTGCTTATCCAACAACACTCCACTTGCTACAAAGTCTGCTTCTGCATAACCTTCAACTTGTGACAAATCTTTAGAGTTGATAGCAGATGAAGTAAACCTTAGTTTCCTTTGTCCAGTGTTGAATGACCTGGTGGGTCCTGACTGAACATACTGAACAGATGAAAGGTCACCATTGAATACACTACCAGCAACAGGAGGTCTACCATTAGGAATGAGGAATACACCAGTCAATGTGCCTGCATCATCAGACATCAATGGAAGTCCAAACCCTTTAGGACTGCTGTTAGGAACACCAACATAAACATTACCTCTACCATTGATGTTCACTGTGGTGTCCACTGACACCCAAGCAGATACATCAACATCATCAAAGAATGCATAATACCTTGTGTTTGGTTTCAGTCTGTATGCCTGAATAAGAACTGGTATAGTTCTCATTGTCCTTGCTAACTGAACATCTACCACTCTGTCACCATAAGAGGTGTTTTCTACTCTACCAGTAGAAACATTGATGAGTGACTGGGTTTCAGTTCTTGCTTGTGTAGTTGAAGTGGTAGTGTTAGTAACAACAAGTGGTGGTCTCTGACCATTTGCAAGTAAGTCTCTACCACCATCATTCAACATATCCTGGTTGATGTTTGTAGCAATACCAAGAGCAGCAAAGGTATTTACTGTATTCTGTACAGCGTTAGCATTACCTTCTGTGTTCCTGATAACAGTATCTCTAGAGGTAGTAGAGGTTCCAGTAGTTTCCCAGTCACCCCATACTGTACCAAACCCATTATCTGCCATCTCACCTGTAAGGTTCACCATAGCATCAAAGAGGTTGTTATCCTCAATAACCAAGTCAGGAAGTCTTGTGATGTCCTGCCAAGTATCAATAGAAGGGGTTAGTTCTAGGTTACCATCATAAGTGAATACAGTGTAAGGTTGTAGGTTAATAAACCTAGTTGCGAATGGGTTCTGTAATATTCTTACATTGTCATAGTCCAAAGTAACAATACTTCCATTGTTCTTATAACCATTACCTGCTCTCTGAGCATCAGTCTGGTTTATTTCCTCAAGTTGTGCTTGGTCAGTAAAGTGTGGTGACCTTAGGTGACTGTTCTTAGGGTCCACACTATTTCTGTATTGTGAGGAACCCACCTCACCTTTACTGTGGTCTCTAAAGGTATCAACCACAATACCATTCTTAAACCTGTCAAGTCCTGTAACAGCATCTCTGACATTCATATTCAGTGCAGACTGTTCAAGGATAGATAAGGTTACTAACTCCTCCACCCTGTCAATACGCCTCTCAATGGAAGCAATATCCTTCATTCTATAACGCTTATAGTTAAACTTCTTATTAGTGATGTGCTTCACACTGAAAGTATAAGCAGGTACATAAATGTTATACAACCTGATACCACTTGAAATGTCTGATGGTGGAATTGGATTGGTGTCTGACTTACCTTCAATCAAGGTTAATGCCCCAGTGTTCTCAAGGAACAAGGAATCATATCTTGGAAGATAATAAGACATATCACAGGTAAACTGTGTACCAGATACTGGCATTCTAGAAGCGAAACCATTACCACCATTAGTGGTGTCTCTGAAGTTAGTTGCATTTTGTGCATCAACTCCTGGTTCAAGTAGTGAGATTTGTGACTTACTTGTTCCTGTTGTGTTTACAATAGGTCTAAAGTCAACACAGTCTCTTAGTGCAATGACAACTGAGTCATCAAACTGGTTTTCTCTTGCAACAACAGAGTTAGGTGAATACACAGGAATTGCTGCATAGTTAACACCCAAATCATCTGTATAAGAATCCACACTGAAGAAGTCACCTTCATCACTGTGCTCAAAGTATGCACAGTTCACCTCAAGTGGTGCATTTGCCTTTGGACTACCTGCTTTCAAATAAAGTCTTGAAATGTCATAAACATTATCTCTCTGACCATTATCAAACACATAGTTATCTGTTACATCAATCTTAGAGTTGCCTTCTCCCATCTTGATGCTGTTGATGCGATGTACATCAGCAAGTCCTAGTGAGATTGCAGATTGAGAAGCAGGTGATAGTTCAAAATCATCAATGTTATTTTCATCATACTCAATAGTGATAGGATCCACAGGTGCCTCTGGATCAATTCCATCCCTGAAAATCTTACGCTTTGCCTTAGCGTTAGTAACATAAACTGGAGTAAGAATCTTCAGTGTAGTATCTGTACCAAGAGGTTGTGTCAGTGTGTAAACAACCTTTCTACCACCATCTTCAAAGAGGACATTAGAAATTGTGAGTGACCTACCCTCTACAAACAAGTTATAGTTATTAACAATGAAAATGTTGGTGTTGTTGGCAAATCCAGTAAACACCTCATTATCTTTTGTTGTAGTAATTGTGATTTCCTTACTACCTGCCAAAGCACTTACATAAAACTGTCTGTGAACAACATAGTTAATGCGAGTTGTGAGAGGATCAGTTTCTAAGGTGGATACAGTCTTCTGTGGCAGTTGGAAGATAAGATTCTGGTCTGGTGTGCCAGAACTCTTTACTCTCACTCTCTGGACTGTTTTACCTGTAACTGAGTTGGGAATTGCAGTGGTGAAGTAAAGAACTGACTTACTTCTCAATGAACCATAACCAACTGGTTTTGTGGTGAAGTGGATTAGTCTGTTGATTGATCTGCCTGTGTCATCAACAAAAGTTACAAGATCACCAGCAACTAACTGTTCTGATGCATCACCAGAGAAGTTATCACAAGTTAGATAGTTATTGCCAGGGTCACCTGAATACAATGAGTTGTCAGCAATATTAATGATTTCTGAATCACTTGAAGTCTGGACAGAAATATCAGCAGAGAACTTATCAGTAGTGTTCAGGTCCAGTTGTGAGAACACTGACTTGGTCTTAGAAAGGGTGTTGGTTACTTTAGCAGGAACAATAACAGCATAACCTTTACATCCATTCACAGTTTCAACAATGTAGTTGATTCTATTACTGAATGCACTTCCTTCAGGATAAGGGAAATTGAGTAGTTTATCTCTACCCTGTTGTGTAACCTTAATCTCAGTAGAACTGGACTCAATGTCTCCATCAGCAACAGTGAGTTTTAGTGTGGAACCAATGGCACTAACAACAACCTCACTCTCACTACTTAAATCAATAACAGTATCATCAGGGAAGATGAAGGAGGAAACCTCATTGTTCTTAAAGATTCTACCAACATTATTACCTTGAACAACAGTTTCACCTGCAACAAACTCACCAACTGTATTGGATACAATCAACAGTTCTTTTGTACTTCCCTCTTCAATGTTTGCAAATGCACCACTCTGTTCACCATAAACAAGTTCACCAACTGACCAATCATTGTCTGGCAGTTCTGCCATTGCAAGTTCTGTAAAGAACAATGATGTCATAAGACCCAACTTATAAGTTGAGTTATAACCAAAGTAACCATTGTTATCATCCACCATTTGATTTGGTGTGAAGTAACGCGGTCTTATTACACCAGAAGGTTTTGGAGTAATTTTAGTTGCCACAAGGATAGTGGCACCACCAATAACATCACCTCTTTCAAGGTTTCTGTTTGGTGAATACAATACTGCACCATTGTTTGTTGGATCAATTTCCACAATGTCTTGTGTAATTGGTTCCTGAATTGGTCTGTCTGTAATAATGTGGAATGTTGTCCAAGGTGCATTACCTGCATTCTTTGGTTTGCCATCTGGTTGTGTGCTTTCACCAACAAACCCATCAATAAAGTTATGATATAGAGTTAGGTCATTAAATGCAACAGAACGCAACTCACCAGTGATATTCTGGAAGTCAGGAGCACTATTACAGTTGGTTACAGTAATGTTAAACCCTTCAGTGATAGGGGTGATTGTATTATCTCTGAAGTTGATTGACCTTGCCTTATTACCATACAGATAGAAGGGTTGGGTGTAACCAACTCTATATCCTTGCACATAAGCAAGACCAGGATTCACTCTGATTGCATACTTAGCATCTGCTTCTGTGAAAGTAAGTCTTGTTTCAGAATCACTCCCTGGCACTGGAGGATAAGTTTGTGTGTCAACATCTACATCAAAAATTCCATCTACTCTATCATCATTCCAGTATTCATAAGTTTGAATAGGAAATTCACTTACAATATAGTCACCAGACTCATCAAAAGTCCTTTGTGCCATAATGTCATACAACCAGTCCCACTTCACAGTTTGTGAAGGGTTACCAAGCAAGTTACCATTAAAGACTTCTGCCAACTGAATAAAGTTAGCATCAACTGATTCAACATCTCTCTTAACAAGAGTGAGAGTAATCTTCAGTCTGTCAGCACCTGGAGCAGCAAAGTTAGAAGACCCTTGTGAGTTATCAAGCAATGCCTCATCTTCATTTGAGGTTACAAAGTCTTCAGTAACAACAAACCCTACCTTATAACTTGGTTGGATGCCATATTTGTCAAGAGTAATAGTTTCTTCATCATTCCTTACAATAAACCCATCAACAAAATAAGAACCAGGTTTTACAGTGAAAAGACTACCTTGTCCCATTGGAGGACTGGTAATTGGTTTACTAATGGTACTAATACCAACAGTTGCTGTGTATTTGTTAGGTGTATCTGATTCTAGTGTCTCACCTTCAATAAATGTCTTATATTCAGAAGTATTACCTGATGACTGATAGTTAACAAAGAAAGTAGCATCATCATCATCTGTTAATGCTGATGCAGACACCACCTTGGCAATGACACCAGAAACTACACCCTTTAAAGTATATCCAACATATTCATCTACTCTTGACCCCTGTGTGATAGAAGACGCCCTCACATAGGACACAGGAAGGTTGAGTGAGTACTCACCTGGGATTACATTATCCCCTTCCTTCATAATGCGAGACGCAAGTTTCTCAACCTGATCCTGGAGGATAGATTGAGACTGTGTTAGTTCCCTCGCTTGTACAGGATACCCTGCCTTATGAAGAACTCTATAGTAATTGTTTAGGGGATCAAAATCATCATAATAAGGTTTGATATTTAGATTAGTCTGTAGGGGCATTTCACTACTTCTTTTCTGTTATTTATCCCAATATCTAATAGGTTATTATGAGACTAATTTTCTCAGTTTGTGTTTGTTGCCTTTCTACTGGAGACAGATTTGTCAGGTATGTAATGTCTCCAGAATAAGTCTGAAATTCAGAAACTGAATATCCTTCTGAAAAAATAGAACCCTTAAAGAATCCTATAAAGGTTGTGTCTGGTGATGTTACTTTACCTGTTTCACTTCCAATAATTGGTTCAATATTCTCAAACCTATACATCACACCATCTTCATCAGTATGAAGTTCAGGAACTTGAATAAACCTCAATAACCCTACACTTAAGTCAAACCCTACTACTGTACCCTTAGCAATGTGAGTTGCGATCAAATTACCCTGTGTATCAACTTCTTTAACCTCTTGTAGTATTTCCTCACCAATCTTGTATAAGTTGGTAGGGTCATTATCTGTAACCTTAACACCCCTGCAAGCAATCATTGTTGATGGATTATCCTGTTCTGTTTCTGGGTTATGTAATAGTCCAACCTGCCTAAAGGTAGTATTGGGAAGTAACTCATCATAATTAAAATCTAACTCAGAAAACACACCAACTCTTGTGCCCCCAAGTTCTTTAACTAAATCAGTTCCCCATCCACCTGGTGGAGGAATGATTACTGTACTAAGGAATGTCCCATCACCTCTGGGATCCAATCCATTGATGTTATTATCTAAGTCATACAAACTTGCATAAGTTCTATTAGCAACAAAATCTACTGTTGCATAAGTGTATTCTGATCCAGATCTTATAACATCAACTCTTGCTACCTGTCCTCTGTTAAGTGAAATTCTGGCAACTGCTCCTCTACCATCACCAACAATATTACAATAATAATACCTAATTTGGTTTCCACCACCCTGTGGTGACCTAGTAAACTCATCACCTGGAGAATCAATAACAACTGTATACACTGCACCTTCTGGTGTCTTTGTGTTCTCATTATTCACCAAAATTGGCATATAATTCTGAGTAGTTCTATTCTCAATATGATAACTATCAATCTTATACAATCTCAACCACTGATAACCATCAGAAGTGAAGAAGGGTGTGTTTGATGTGTTTTGTGGTTCAACAGTTGACTGTGTGTTAGCATCATTAAACAAACAAACATAAACATCATTGTTTTGGTTTATAACATAGTAAATTGAGTTATAAAGGTTATTAGCACCCTGAAATGAGTTTACTGATGAAGAATAGTCATGCCTGTACATATCATAAGTAACACCTGATGTCCACCTTACTAATGGAATCATATGCATCACATCAGTGGTGTTTACCCTACTGAGTGCAATCATTTCCTGATGAGTCCTGTATACTTCCTTGATACTATTATCAGGGATTGGTGGAGTCTCATCATTATCCCAAGGGGTTACTCTACCAACAAACAGGTAAGTGTTCTCTTCACTACTATTTGCAGAAGAAACAAAGTTCTTTGCGTTCTGAACTCTTAGGTCATTGGTGTTTATGGTTGACATTTCTAATCTTTCTTTTATTTATTGGTAAAAACAACATCCTGAACCAGTGACCCTGACTTGGTGTTGTCATTAATAATCACATCAGAGAACATAATAAACCCACTGGGGTGAATGATGTCTCTAATAATGTTTTTGTATTGTACCTGTTGTAAAGATGACTGAATTGAATAAGAGAACCACTGGTAATAATAAGAGTCCTGAATAACAGGATACTTCTCACTAACCTTAGAAGTATCATCAATAAACTGCCCTTCTGGTGAAGAAACTCCACCAACAACAATCCTAGAATCAGATTGTCCTTCTAACACCACCATACCCTGTCCAGTATCACTATAAATCATCTCATCAACCTCAAGGTTACCCTTCACTCTGATAAGAGTAAGAATCTGTCTATCTGGATCTGACATCATTAACTGGTTTGCAAGAATACCAGATCCATCAATATCAAGATCTAAATTACCAGCAACCATTACTTCAGTAACATCCTCAGTAGAAATTACTTTTACTTGATCAGTAACATCAAATGGTGCCACAACACCCACAACTTGTTTGTTAGTTTCAATGCCTTGATACACTTCTTGACCAGGTACAAAGTAACCCATTGGATGCCTTATTACAACTCTGGTAGTAATCTGTAACTCAGGTTTTAGTGATGGGTCTGGGGAAATGTTCCTTCCAGGATTGATAACCCTAAATGACTTGATTTGTCCAATATCCTTAGTAAGTGAAATGTATTTACCTTCTGTTTCCACCAAAGTGATTATGGGGTCAACATAATCAGATCCTGGTGAAATAACATCAATGTTTTGAACAACACCACTCTTCACTTCCACATTTACACTTGCTCCAGATCCTGAACCAGTAAGGTCCTCAATAATCCCTACAGGACTACTATATCTTCTTCCTCCTCCCATAAGTTCAACATCTTCAATTGTAGAACCATTCAGTTTGATTTTAGTGATTGCTCTGTCTGATTGCTTCTTAATAAGTCCAGTACAAATTGGTAAGGACTCATAACCAGATCCTGGTGCAGTTACCTTCACATATTTCACTAAACCCTGAATACCTTCTTTGGTTGTGCTGTATGTGATGTCAGGATCAATACCATAAGTTTGTGAGGTGTAAATGATAATCACTTTATTACTAATCTCAGTACCAAACACAATCTTAGGTGAATGAGTAAAGTTATTACCACCATTCAGCATTGTAACCCTGGAAACTCCACCACCTTCAATTAGTGGATCAACTTCTGCATAACCATAGGCACCTGTTCCACCACCACCAATGAAGTAAACAAAGAAGTCCTGTGTATAATATTTACCTGGTGAATCAATAATAACTTCAACAACTTCACCCTTTGATACTCTTGCTCTACCTGTTGCAGGTTCCACAATTCCAGCATCCACAACTTGATGGGTGTTATTCACTTCATCATATTTGGAGTTCTCAATCTTGATGTAATCACCTGGTTTTAGTTGGTGTGGTGTTTTGGTGTTAATGATGTACAGAGACCTTGTAAGATCAACTGTAGGTGTACCATCAGGCAGTTCAATGGGTTCTGGTCCTCTAATAACTCTTGCGTGATCAGGAGGTCCCCATCTCAATACAGCATCAAGGATTGCATCCTCTTGAGGACCAGTGCCAGGCGCACCAACATTGAATCTGATATCATCACCAGGTACAAAGTACTTTAAGTTTCTAAACCAGAACTCACTGATACCATTCTCAATATAAGATGGCAATTCAGGAAGTGGAATGATTGGACCTTGTCCACCTGATCCACCGCCACCTGGTTCTAGAATGTCACTTGCATACTTGGTTGGCATCCAAGCAACAGGGTTTGCAACCACCCACTGATCATCAAACAAGATGTAGAGTTTTGCAGTTCCAGGACACCACCAAAGCGTACCCTCACCTACATTCTTGGGTGGACCATTAGAAATGATTGAGTTGATAGGGAATGATCTTATCTTGCTGGTACCCTTATAGAACTTGTGGTAATCAGATGCATAAATGGTTGGCACCTTTGCATTGGGATCTGTACAAACCCACTCACCTGCTCCTTCAATGTCTGCAGGATCAAAACTACCATATGTGTCATCATTCCAGATATAAAGGATACCTGTGTGTGATGACCACCATAGATCACCATATCTGTTGCGAGTGTTATCCTTTCTTGATGAAGGTGCCTTACGCGAGATAGTAATAGTACTTTCAGTTGAATAATGATCAAAAATCTGGTTAGTTGGAGCAGTAGTACCAATACCAGTATCTGATGCTCCATCAATTGGGTAGATACCAATTGGTTGTGTACACACCCACTGGAAACTGTCAGTATCTTGATACCAAACATAAAGGCGACCATTTCTGTGTGACCACCAAAGATCACCAACTTGGTTCTCTTCTGTTCTGGGTTCTGTTAATTGAGTGTAGATTCTTGAGTTCCTAAAGTTCCTAATACCAACTTCTGGAACAATTGGGTTCTCAACCTCAATAAGAGCAAATGATGTCTCATCTAAAATCAACAAACCATTTTCTGCTTCAATGTGCAGAGTAAGATCCATTGCCTTAAATGCATTGGAGTGTTTGGTTTTTAGATAACCAATATTTACAACTTCTCCCCTTACATCATATATAAGGTCTCCTTCTTGAATGAGATTAGGAGTTGAGATTCTGATGTCAACCAACTGCAGTTCATAATCAAACTTCAGTACATTACCCTCTGCACCACTTGATGATGTAACCTTTTGTCCTTCTACAAAGAGATATTTCTTATCTGGGTTATTATACTTCAGATCAATTCTTTGGACATGCGATACAGTAACTGTTCTTAAATCTCTACCAATTGCTGCTTCAACTTCTGATCCAACAATATGAGATACCTTTGCTTCTGCTCCAGATCCCATTGTCCCTTTGTTATCAAAGTAAATCAGGTCACTGACTTCACTGGTATCAGGTTTGCCAATTTCTACAAGAACCTCTGAAATCCCACCCTTTGATATCTCACCAATACTAAGTTTAACTTCATCTCTGGTTTCAGACAAATAAGGATTCCTGAAACGCTCAACTAACCTAAAGTCAAACTCTAACCTGGTTTCATCATACCACATATTAGGATCAAAGATCTTATCATTCATCACAATGGGTTGAAGTTGTTCAACATCATTGATTACAATGTTTTGTGAAATTGGGCGATCTTTGAATGATGGTCCAATGATGTATGGGAACTGCATTGTCCCATCAATGTCCACTGATATAAAGTAACAATAAACACCATCAGGATAGAACTCCTCAGGGAACTCAGGTGTATTACAAACCATCCCATTGAATGAGTCAAGGATTTGCTCCTTCTCAATGGTTTGATCCTTAACATTCAAATATTTCCCACCTTCTTCCTTAATTCTTTCTGGTACTTCAGAGTTCAATCTGTATTTTCTGATTATTGCCTTATCTACATTATGCTCATAATCCTGAACAAAGATTCCCATAGGATATGAACCTGTGCTTGGGGGCAAAGTGCCAACCTCATCACCACCACCTGCAATGATTTCACTTCTGTCTTTTCTTAGTACATAACCAGAATAATAGTGACTAATTCCATCCTCATCATTCTTCTTGTTTGTGTAACCATTAGGTCCATAGATTGGGTTGCCATCATATGCCCAACCAATCAGTGGGGAGTGGTTTACTCCATCCTCACCCTTGCGATCTAATACATCTGTTGGATTACCCAAGTATCCAAATGCAGTTCTGGTTTTAGATGTATCCTCAAACACAAATCCATTACCAGAATCAAATGCCAAGTTTGATGCAGAGTTGATTTCATATACTCTATCAAACTCATAATACTGAACAATAGACTCAATAATACAATCATCACCAATAGGAATTACCCTACCAGTAGTTGCCTGTGGATTGTAGTCAATACCAGAGTAAACAATACTAACACTATCAACTCCACCTTCTGGGTTGACTGTACAAGCAATCACAGCACCCTTGCCGCGTGAAGTAGAGTCAATCACACTGACATTAGGTACATCCTTATAATACTTACCCTGACTGATTACATAAGCGTTTGTTACTCTTCCATACAAATCAAACTCAAGACTTATCTCTGCACCTTCTCCACTAGAAATCCTTGCATTTGGATTGGTAGTATGATTATCAGGATCAGTTTCAATGACTTGGATAATCTTACCATCTTCAACAATGATGTCAGCAGGAGATTCTGATGCACCAATAACCAAAGAAGGGTTTACATAGTTGTGTCCTTGGTTTACAACTTTTACCTTAGCAATCTTACCTGAGTAATATTTCTCAGGAGATATGTTACTAAAAGCAGAAACACCATCTACAAAAGTACCAATCCTGTTGGTGCCCTTGTGATCAAACATTGTGTTGGGTTGAATTGATTCCCTGCGTGGAATAATGTGAACTTGGTTATATCCCTGTATGCTCTTACCTATTTCAGGGTTTGTTCCAAATCTTCCAATACTATAATATGGCAAGTTAGATGATGTTGCAAATACATGCTTCTTATCAAAGTAAACACCATTCACTCCAGCACTATAATTACCAACATAACCTAACTCACCTAAACTCAAACTTTGTTCAGATAATACATCATCATAGTTCTCAATAAAGGATTCCATAATTGGTTCCCTTGGATCTATTCTTCCAGGACCATTTACAAACACTTCATCATCAATTGTGTGTAAAAGACCAGGTTCCACTACCTCAACAGTCTCAACTAGGCCCAGTGGCCAAGACCTACTAATAAACTCTTCTTCATCTTCAATATACTTACCTTCAATGTAATAAGGACCATAAACAGATGTTCCTTTGTTATGCAGTTTGGCAACACCAATATAACCCCTAACACATCCTAAGAATTGGTTGAATGTCTTACTTGTGTATGAAATTGCCTCATCATCAATAAACACAACACCACTGTTAGGGAAACCTAGTGTTGTCTCTACAGTTATTGTATAAACATCTTTTCTGTCATCAATTGTGCCATCTTTGTTTAGATTTCTGGTAAGAACTGTATTAGGGTTAGCAATCACCTTACCCTTGATAGAATCCTTCTGAATAAACATTTCATACTGAACCTCATCCTCATAGGGATATGATGAAATATAATCACACACCATCCTTGCATAAACCTTCTCATCAAGGTAAGATTTCAGTAACAACTCACTGTTGATTAACTTACCTGGATTTACATTACTCTGACTCAAGTCACAGAATGTGTCTGGGACTGGGACAACTCTAAGTAACTCACTTTCATTCCAAGTTGATTTGGAAGGTACAATCATCCTGTCTCCAGGATAAGTAACCTCAACATCATTCTGTGCAAACAGAATCTTAAATAATGCCTTGATGCCTAACTTGGTCCCCTTTGCTTTGTAAAAATCCTGAATCTTAGAAAGAATAACAGATCTTGTTACTTCACTGGAAACTCTGGTGGAATGAATGTTGGGAGTAAAGGAATCGTGAATGGTTTCCAACATAGAAACCATAAACAACACTGAAAGGTTATAAACCTTAGCACCTGCCAAGTGCTTTGTTGCTTCAGTGGTTGTATACTCACCTGTTCTTGTAAAAGTGGGAAGAATGTAAGTTCCTGATGCACCACGCTTCAAATCATAGAAATAGTTACCAACTTTCTTTCTGTAAAGAATGATTTCATCATCAATTAGAATAACACCATTCTCATCTGGAAATCCATAAGTATTATTCAGTTTTAGAATTCTACTCTCAGTTTCAGCAAGAATGTAAAGTGTATCATTTACATTAGCACTTGACTGACCCAAAATTGCAACATTAGCAGATGTTGCAATAACTCTTTCCTCATCTTCTCTGGATTCATCGATTTCATTATAAGGATTTGCCAAATAATTAAATTGTACAATTTCATTACGATAAGTATCAAAATCTCTGTACTTTAACAGTTGTTGCAGAATGTCTTGACCAAAACCAAGTCTTTCTTCACTTTCTGCAGCAGTCTCCATAAACTCGACAAACCTGTCGTAGTTTTCATAGATAAACCTTGGTACTGTTGAGTGTACCTGAGACGATGGAGTAACAGTTAAAGAATTATTCATAACTTAGCAATCTTTGTGTCAACAACAGTATTGATGTCTGACTCAGCAACATCAAAGTCCAAATAAATTGATAACTTAGCTTCAATGTCTTGACCACGAGGAAGTGCCCTAACTTTGATGATAGAATTGTTCTCAGTGGTGCTCACAAACTTAATTGGTTTCTGATAACCAATTAGAATCTCTCCTTTTTCATAATCAACAGTTCCAAACTCTTTATTGTCAATAATCTTCTCATTAAATTCATTAAAGTGGAAAAGTCTAATGTTTCCAACACTATCATCTTCAAAGTAGAATGTATTAGGTGAAACAATACCACCAAGTTCCATCTTAAACCCTGTGGTGTAGATTACAGGGTTATTGCAATCTAACTTGAATGAATTCTCATAACATATCTCATATGATGCAAATGTGTTCTCTACAATTGGAATATTCCTTCTCATTCTTAGATAAGTAAGGTTTCTTGTGATTGCCTGATCAGAATCATCAACAGCACCAATAACTCTTGAATATCTTACAGTGCCACCAAACTTAGATACTGTAGATCCTTCAGAATACTTGTTTAAGGTATCAATAACTGCAGCAGTGATACCTGCAGGGTCTTTGTTGGTTGCTTTCTCATTGTAAAACACAGTAGATACTGTTTCCACATAAACCACTGTAGGATCTGTTAGGATAATATCTAAGGATGCTACCCTAAAGGGTTCCAATGAGTTCTTGATGTAATCTTTAGAAATATTAGATAACTTCTCACCTGTTGTAGGTTTTACTACAACATAAACTCTTCCATACTCAGCAATGGGTAGTTGCTCACCACCATATACATAAATGTCATCAACACCAGGGTAAATCTTACGAATAATAGTTTCATAGTCATCTGAAATAACACACCTGTTTTGAGATGCATAAAACTTTGGTGCTCTAAACTTAATTGATGAAACATCTTCAATTCTGGATCCACCAAAAGATGGTTCAACCTTATCAACATTCACTTTGTCACTTATTCTTGTTCCATAAGAATCATAGATGCCACCCACAAAAACAATGTTACCAACATTCTGAATACCATTGGCAACTTCTGCATTTGTAATCAAATATGATACTTTAATCTTCGCTCCATCCTGAAGCAACTTACCAAAGTACCCATCACCAAATACTAACTGATAATATCCATCATTTGTCTCTTCTAACCAATAAACCTTACTTTCTTCTGTTAATGATACTAGGTTATCTGCAGCAGAATACAAATAATACACATCTTCATTAGGATCTTCCTGAACCTCAACTCTGATTGTTGTACTGTCAACTTTAGGGTTTTCAATTACAAACTTTTGATTAAAATCTGAATTATCTACTGTGAAGTTCTTATATAACATCACACCTTCATAAGTCTTGATATCTTTGAAAGAAACTTTACCAAACTTACTAACTGCTGCTGTTTGAGTGTCAATTACATTAAAGATAAAACTATTGTCAGTTGTAGAAGCATTAAATGCTGCCCCAGCTAATACTTGGATATATTTGGGGAATCCCTGTGGATAACTTTCCTCTTGTAGTTCAATATTGAAGTCTAACATCAAACAAGCAGACCTTGCAGATGTTGGAGTGTAACCAATCATCTGAGCATTAGAAACTACATTGTTTCTTAGTGATGCAGAGGCCAAGAAACTCTCATTAGCAACCATATTGGTGCTATAAGCATTCAGTTGGGCTTGATATGATATAAGGTTAAGAATAACCTGCAAGTTAGAACCAGCAAAGTCATAATCAGTGAATTTTCTTGTCGACTTTAAATAATCAATCAAATTTTCTTTGATTTGTTCAAAGTCTACTTCTGTTAGTTGTATTGCCCCTGACATTTGACCCGTCTTACTTTCTGTTATTTATCACTCATCTTGTAGGCTCTAAAATCTTATTAACTCTAAAGATTTCTTGATATCCAACTATCCTATAAGTGATCGTAACTGAAAATTGGTTCTGATCGTGTTGTGCTTCAACGTAAACTCCAGAGTTACGTGGGTCAATGCTATAACCGTCTGTTGATGCGGGTGTGAACCCTCTTAGTTGTGAACTATCGTAGGCCTCATAGTTCAAATCAACTAATTGTATCCTTGGTTCAAAGTTATTGATGATTCTTTCTATCTCAGATTGCAACAAACTAGCTGTTGCCATATCAATTATCTCAAATAAGTGTTCTCTTACTCCAGATCCAATGCTTGTATCAAATACGATCTCTGTTGGAGCGTAATAAATGAGGTTTTTTAGTGAATTCTCAATCGACCTAGTGTTTGTAAGCAAAGTAAGATCATTTGTTATGGGATTTGGCTCAAAAGCCAAGGAAATATCAACAAATTGCTTCACTTCCTTTGATAAGGTTAAGTTATATCCAGTAACAGCCATAAAAAAAGGGGTCTTACCCCCTTATTTATTAGAGATTCTCTTCTTCTTCAGTCCATTGAGGGTATTTCTCCTTCAATTTCTTCATCTTTGCCTGTTCTAAGTACTTATCTGCCTCTGGACTGGTGATTAACACTCTGGTTCCGTGATCTTGGAACATAGTTTCCTGAAGAAACTCAGGATAGGGTCCTTCAGTTGCCATAATTAGTCTCCATTTTAGTTATTTAGGATCTCCCTTGACCACGATAACGCTTGCGACGGGGTCGACTACTGGTTGGGGATAGTTTTGAACGCTTTGACATACCCTGCCGACACTTCTTTTTGTGTGGAACGATGAGTACTTCACCAGACTTACTGTAAATCTGTGCCATTAGTCTGTTTTCTCCAATTTAGATAATGTTTTTTCAATAGAATCCAGTCGATGAAAGATTTCATCGAGTGCTTCTGTGATGTTTATGTGTGTATCACGCCCAGGAGGGCGATACATCAACTCAACTTTCTCAGTTTGTTCCAAAATATTCACTAGGAAGTGGGACTTCACCCTGCCACACAGCAGGAATCATAGCAGTTCGTGCTGCTTGAGGTCCAAATCGTTGCCACATTGAATAAAATTGATCAATATGAGACAATGTACAGGGAAAGATCTTAATATTCTCTAGTGTGAGAAGCAAAACTTCTTCCTGTACCTGAGATGCAGTAATGTTGTAGTGATTAACCAGGGTGGTCTCAGTCATTGTTTATTTCGTAACTCTTTTATTATAACACTCTATGATGCAGTAATAAAGTCGGGAGAAGTTCCTACTGGATAAGTTATATCTATAACTTCATCAATCGTTGATGCAGCTTCAATCTGGTCTAAGATACCAAAATATGTATTAGACTCTGACGTGATTCTATCAATTGCAGTTTGAGCCAATGGATGTCTTTGATCTGCTGGTAATGTAAGTTGTAACATTAACAGTTGTTCTGGTACATCGCTCTCATTGAATGTTTTTCTTTGAGGATTTCTTAAACTATTCTTGATTAACGCCTTAGCGATTTTCTTTGATACTTCTAAATCAAATACAGGAACTCCATTGTCAATATACATAGAGTGCCTAAATCTAAGACTATAATTTATATTGTCCCTAGTATTATGTTCTCCACTTTCAAAAACTACGTAATCAGTAATTGAATTTCTTGCAATAAATTCAGCTGGAGTATCTGCGGCCTCTGGTTTAAACTCAACCAAATCATATCCTTTAGAATTTCCAGGCAACAACGAGTCACCTGGGATTTTATATAAAACTGCCTGGGTCATAGTAGCAATAATTCTTTATTCTTATTTATGAACCCTCATCTAGGTTTGGGATGATTCCATGCAATGATTGAAAGAGTATAATCAATCGCGTCAACACTTCCACTATCGAGCATTTGACAATTCAACTTGATAGTAGCTCCGTCTCCACCCCTAGCATCACCAAAGACAGAAGCTGCCCATTGCATTCCTTCAAGTGAATTTGATAGGCTAGAAAATACAACTGCCTGATAAGTAGAATATGCAGAAGCCCCATTAGGATTAATATTTAATTGCAAGAAAGCCCTAGACACCTTCCCTGTTCCTCTACCAGAAGTGCTCCCCCACCAACTTGGTTCTGCTCCACCTAATCCTATCCACTCGTTGAGATCAGTTACAGGAACTTGGATTATCACGCAGTTTCCATTACTATCACATTGTAATTCATCTTTGAAGCCCCATTCACTCCCACCAAATTCACCGGGAGTGGATCCACTGGGTGGGTATGCTGGAGTGTTTGTTGGGTACCAAGGTAAAGGTAAAGATGTCTGATTTTCAGTTTGAGCAAACGCACAATGCCCATAAGCCATAAAGTGATCGAATCCCGATGGTACTGTCAATGTTATTAAATTTTGAGAAGCGTTTGTTAATTTTACCTTTGTGTTATTGAATTTTGAATCAAAGTGTAGTGTGGAGTCTTGTAACTCTTCGTGGTATGGAATGTTTTCCCATCGAGGAGTAACATTTCCTCCATTATTGACAAGCATGTATCCATACTGGCCTGGATCACCATCCAATAATATCTCGCCATTTGTTGTAAGTACAACTTTTGAATTAGTATCGGTAGACATAGTTAATCAGGGTCGTTCCAAGAAAGAATACTCATTGATCCGTCTACTGCTTCAACTGTTGGACCAGGGTCATTAACTCTGCCCATAAGTTCAACAGTCAGTGGTGAACGGTCTCCAGGTGTGTTTACAGTACTATAAACAGTCACAGACATTTGACATCCTTGCATTTCACCTGTGGTACTAAAACATATTGCCTGATATGAATCTGCAGAATCCAATGGACCCACTCTACTTCTTATGGGAGTCAAAAACACCCTAGGTCGAACTTGTTCATATGTAGATGAACTTAAGTTAAAAACCATAGTAGCAGAAATAAGATGCCTGTCTAATCCAGATTCGGTAGTAATACCAATTAGTTTAGTATCAGAATTTCCAATTGTCTGACCACCAGCCAAGAGTTTGTCTGACTTAGATCGAAGAGTTGCATAATCCAATTCTTGGAATGTAGTAAATCTTAACCACTTTGGAGGAAGTGCACTTCCGTTTGAAGAGATACCCTCTTCCTCAACATTTCCACCAGCCAAACTACCAAAATTCCAACCTCCTGCAGGTTCATTAAGTTCTATTCCACCATTAGTGTCAAACCTAACTTTATCATTTACATCTAGTGTCATCTATAATCCTCAGGGTAAGTGAATCCAAATAATGCTAAACTGCCATCAATCGGCGAAACTCTAGCATGAGGGCCCTCAAGACTCTCTAACCTCATTTCTGCCACCCTGTTGGATGCAGTATTAAATTTCTTGATACCAGTAAATGATACTGACATTTGTAATCCTTCGTAACTTACATATTCTGTATCCTTAGAAAATACCACAGCCTGATATCCACCAACACCTTGGCCACCGATAAACAATTCTAAAAACATTCTAGGAGATTTACTAAACTGTGTTTGGTCTTCTTCTAGATTTACACACACTGTTCCAGCAAGTAAGTAGTGAGTACATTTTTCGCCTAGATCTGTCGTGATCAAACTTTGAACGCCAGCTCCACTCATAGGGTTAAATGATTGTTGAAACTTACTACTAGTTCTTATGATAGAACCCTTGGTGTCTGCAAACTTTGCAAATGGATACCAATCGACAAATGCCCCTGGGCCCTTTGATCTAATACCGTAATCTGTATTTCCAGCACCGTTAGATAATGTAAATTCTCCTGTACTTTGTATCTTTATTTTGTCATTAACATCTAACATTACACTTCCTCTAATTTGAATCTATATTTCTTGCCACTTCTGTTGTTGATGATGAACAAATCATCCTCTCCTTCTTGAATGGTGTAATCACCCCAAGTTCCATCCACATCATTAGATGAACCTTCATTAGAAAGGTTGAGGTCATTGGTGTAAACATTCTTCCATCTCTGAGAAGAAGTACCAACATTATAAGTGTTGGTTTCTTTTGGAATTAAGTTACCCTCAACAATCCCAGAAATATTCAAGTCTTGAGTAAAGGTCGTACCCCATCTTTGATTTGTGGAACCCAAATCATAACCTAAAGTTGGATTGGGTTTCAGTGTTCCAATAACATCTTCATCAATATGTAAGTCGTGAGTATATAATTTATTCCATCTTAACGAATTGGATCCGACATTAGATTGTATTCCATTTGGAAGTACATCAACATTTTCATAAGTAGGTCGAATATCACTATCCTTGGTTAAAGGAACTGTTCTCTCCCAAAGTGTTTTAAAGACCAAATTACCTGATCCTGATCCCCCACCATTCTCACCTTCAATATCAATACCATTAAACTTAAGGGAGGTATCACCATACTGGTTAGCAGTGAAGATAATACGAATGTCATTCTGATCATCAACAATACACAACTTACCATCATTAATCAACCCTTCACTTGGAGTTGGCATACAGATGCTGATCGGGGCACCACCATTTACATTAATGTTATTGCCATCATTACCTACATCAACACATTCAAATCCGTCAGGACATGGATTGTTACTATCACAGATGCGATAACACAGACCACCAAAACAATAATATCCGTCTGGGCAAGGGTCAGGATATTGATCAAGTTGACCACAAGGGAATGGGGCAGGGACACAACCATAGATAGGATTACCATCTGGTGTGAGGTCAATGATTAGACAATCGGATCCCTCTGGACAGGTTCCTGGAACACTACCCCCACATAGTTGGATGCAGTTACCATTCCAGCAGTAATAACCTGGGGGACACCCCTGTTCTTCATCACAAGGGAATGGATATGGGATACAAACACTCTCACCAATGTTGGGGAAGTATGCACAAATAGTTCCCTCTGGACAACAGGTGCCACCTGGACAGTTTGAATTGTCACAGAGTTTAAAGCAGAAACCCTCGTAACAGACATATCCTGGTGGACAGGGATCTGGACTCGGGAGAGAATCACAGGGAAAAGGATACTGAATACAATAACTTTGATTGCCTAACCCATCAGGGTCTACACAGATATAACCTTCAGGACAGGGAGCACCACCATCACACATGGATACACAGTATCCATTGAAGCAGGTAAACCCTGGAGGACAGTCAGCATTATCATCACAGGGTTTACTTACAGGAAAATCAACATTAGCCAGGTAATACAGAAGATCCGATGCATTGATCTTGTGGCTAACATTACTTCTGTTGACGATGAACTTATCGTCGTCCCTAATCGGCGATGGTGGCATATCAGGAAAATTAGAATCGGCGGGCATCTCTACACATCATTTATTAGTATTTATTTCACTTACCAATGGTTGGTTTTCTCTGCATCGCAAGATAGGCTCTGTCCTTATTATTCATCCGAGCCTGACCTTGGGGTCTCTGGCTTCCACCAGCGGGGTTGGTTCCGGTGTTCTTAGCTTTGTAGGAGTAGTTGGCACCAGATCCCTTAGAGTCACCGGAAATCATCTTTCCAGCCATTGATCTTCCGTCTTGATACTCTTTCTCAGACTGTCCATGCTTGCCCTGGTAAATCTCCATGATGTCTCCCTCGATAGACTCAAGGAACTCATCAGTGATGTGGTTGAACATGGCCTCAGCAGAGACACTGTTGTTCACATAGTTGTTCTCAATCAGATGAGTAATCACATCATCCTTGGTGATAGCGATTTCTTCTTTGAACAATGGCTTACCATCCTTACCTTTCATCGTGTAAGTCTTGCCACCAGTAATACCTTTAGGTTTAGAACCATCACCAGAACCTTTACCTGGCTTTCCGCCACCATAAGCCATCTCACGATTCTCTTTCACATCCTTCTTATCATCACACTTGCAGTCTCCTTCACACTTAGAACAACCACCCTTCTCTTTGATGGCTTTCTTCATTGGTTCTTTCTTGTCACCATCCTTATCCATATCAAGGAAGTCAGGCTTAGCTCCTTCCTGGAGCTTATCATATTGATTGAATCTGTTGTAACTAAAGGGTCCTTGAGATAACATTTTAATAAACCTTTTTACTTATTTAGGTGTTGAGTGTAGCAACGATGGGACCATATTCACAATGAAAACCAACATCAGTCAAAATTGGTTCTGCATAATCACGTTTCGTAATGATAATTGTTTTTGTGCTAGCGTCATATTCTTTTACGATATAACTTTGTTCTCCTGATGGATGTTCCTGATGAATTGCTGTGTCAATTCTCAAATCATCTGCACCTTCAATAGTATCAAACTGAATTTCATAGTCAATCATTTCAATGCCGTTCACATCGTATGTGGTGGTATCTAGTACTGTAAAAGTATCTGATGTGACAAATCCGTCATCAGCAGTATACGATCTAAAAGTAGTTTCGAGTTCAGGAATTCTGTATGGAGAACCAAAAATTAGTCTGGAACCACCTTCAACGATAACAAATCTTTTAAGTTCTCTATGATAAGCGCCACCATGTAACATCTTTAAACTAGAAGCACCTGCACCACCAGTTTGGAGGGGTATATTAGTATTTGAGGAGTTCCATAATGTTGTCTCTGGTGTTATATTCAATGAATTATTTGTATATGAGATTTGAGCTTTATACCCCATACTAATCACAGGTGAATATGTAAATCCATTGATGTCTTCAGGATTGGTTGTTCCTGCAAACCCAACTCCATGCATTACACTAGCGTCAAAAGCAGAAAGTGAATGGAGTACTCCACTACCAGATGTATTATTCCCATTATAAGGGCCCCAATAATCTACACTGAATTTATAACTATTTGCACTATAGACACCAAAAGAGAATAACGTTTGATCATCCTCTACATTAGTAAAAGTAAGTTTGGCATCATAACCAGTAGTACCATGAGTACCACTAGTACCATATTTTACTAATCGTGTCAAACCTGCATTACTTAGCCAACATCCCTCATTACCATCAGTAAGATCTGAAATTTTCACAACTAATCTACTAATTGAATTCCCAGCTGCGTTATCACTACCAATGTTTGTTGTGTCTCTAATTACATAAGCATCAAGAGCGGTCCGAGTAGTAGGACTCCCACTTGCTACTCCTTTATCAGTCCATACGCCATTTTCAAGGTCAGTTGTCTCCCAGAGATGAAACGCAAATGGGTTTGAATCAGTAAGAGCAATTAATCTAGGTGTGCCAGCGGCGTCTGG
>WLWF01001144.1_pt1 | contig 23086 bp, 20 predicted proteins | sample 6718331 | NCBI WGS metagenome assembly WLWF01 (sample SAMN12718692, study PRJNA515312) | sponge metagenome | isolation source: marine sponge | host: Mycale hentscheli | place: New Zealand: South Island, Marlborough, Capsize Point | collected 2003-05-01
ATTTTGTAAAAATAAATATCTTTGTATTTATCCGCAAGTGCCTTTAATACTGGATATAATTTTTTACATGGACCACACCATGATGCTGAGAAATCAAGTATAACTGGAGATTTTGTGTCCTCAATTAATGATCTGATCACCTCATATTTTATTTCACTAACTTCGTTATTTTCGTTAGCACCACCTGTCATAGATCCAATTCTCTCAATCATTTTTATATTATATATATTTATATTTTTTTTAAGTCTTAACCGTAGTTCTAGTATTTAAAAATAAATATGAGCCAAATTTTTGTAAAAATAATATGGCAACTACCATATTAAAATAGGCACTAAATAACCACACCGGGACATTAGTATTAAACGAGGTAACTCCATATCTGATAGCATTTCCTTTAGTAGTAGATATGACTATGGATTCTCCTATGATGGTGGTAATACTAAAGACAAAAAAGATAAATAAGAGTACTATTTTATCTTGGACTGATGCATCTAGCAGAGTTAAATAAACAATTGCCATCATAGCAGTGTATATTATCACCCTGTTAGTTTTATAATTTGATAGGATATTTAAGGTATTAAATATAACTAGTATAAACACCAGAATGCTATTTTTTTTAGTTAAATAGGATAGTATTTTTTTAATAAAGTTATAGTCCATATAATCATTATAAATGTTTTAATATATGGTCGTCCTAATTAAAAAATTGATCTAAGTTTAATTAGTTGATTTATAGTATCATATGGATTTTAAGACAACCCATAAATAATATGGATAAACATGTAGTCCTTAAAATAACTAAAAAAAGACGTGACAATACAATTAAAATTGTTACACTAGAACAAGATGAATCACAAATAGTTAGTAATAGTGATAATGTTACCCACATTATGACAGACCAGTCATCAACTACGGATCAGGAAATCATAGATAGTGATGGTGTTACAGTTAAAATTGAAAAAGCAAAAAATATCAATGTTATTCCAGTAGCCAAACCTTTAACAACTGTAGAAGAAACACAACCTATATTGGAACCTCCTAACCTGACTGGTGAAAATCCAAAAGACATAGTTATAGATTCTGATACGACAAAGATAACCACTGATATTACCACTAAAAAACAATTTACATTGTCAACTGATGTCTATTATGAGAGTGAGTCTAGTGATGATGATGAAAATCTCCACTACTTAGCTCTATTACCAGTTGGGGATTGTTTCTATAATAATAATAATGATCCACCATCTCCTTTTACTAAATTTTGGTTGTATAATATTCATCTACTAACCACCTATGGAAATAATATTCCCATGTTTCCATTGGATGAAATTGAGGATGGGTTTAAGTATAAGACCTATATAAAAAAAATACTAAAACAAGAGTGGAAGATTCATAAGCGTTCCATACACACCATTAAACATGTTTTTACACAAAAAAATGTCCACTTTTATATGGTATTTCTCAACAGTAGACTAGACGCACGACATATAAAAACTAGCTTAAATGTTACTAATAAGGATGAAATATGTTGGAAAGATTATCTAATACAAATGCCGATAGATCAGAAGCCAAAACCAGAAAACCGTCCCTATCAATTTAAATATCCTGAATTGATGAAATCTAGTAATTATATATTTAAATTTCCTGGAAAAAAACTGACCTATGGTTTAGAAGAAGTCTTTAATCTCATTACTGAATTATCATAGGTAAGATATGTCGTTTAAAATTAATGGGTTGTCTAACACTATTTATATCATTAGCATCAACGTTCCCATTTCCATTGTTTACGGCATATGGTTTTTTTTCCATAGAAGGCATTAGTCCGGGTTGTGAACTGTTATTTTTAATAGTAACGTGGTTAATATGTCCATTTCCATCCCCATAAATAACATGTTCTAACTTTAATATTACAGAAATAGGCTTATGTCCATCTATTAAAACAAGTTCCATAAAATATATACTACCGACGTCGTATTCTCGGCAAATAATGTAAATAATGTTACCAAGGATAAATTGGTAGCCCTCCTGTTTATTAAGATGCTTAATAATTGGTTTTGTTAGATAATGTATCATGTTAAGAATAGTAGAGTTTATTGTCGCAGGTCTATATATGGTTTCTTGATAAGGACCTGGAAAAGTTAGATAAAGTTGATTATTTAAACTATTTAGACTATTACCAATAATTTCATTATGGAACTGTTCTAGACGAGTGTTTTCAGAAGTGGTATAATTGATATCATGAATTGGATCTTCTATACCCCTAAACGTATAATAAATATTAATAATAACTTTTACTACTAAATAAGTTAGTATTAATAATATTAAAAAATCCTTACAATCTGATATGGGTTGCTGGCTATTTTGTGGTAATGACATATTAATATTTGATGAGAGAATATTTAATTTGTCATTAGCTTAATTAAGACGGATAAACCAAGAATCTGCCAAATTGATTTGGCTGGTTTTATACCACTCACTAATTGGATTACCACATTATTCCAGAGCCATTTACCAAAACAGAGTACAATTACTTCAATAATAATAAAAGATAATAATACTAAAAATGGACTTTTAGCTAATAATGACTTTTGAGTTTCACTTGGTACTCCTCCACCCTGACTTAAACTAATAAATGCTTCATATAACTTATTGTTACTGCGTACACTATGAAAGAGTTCGTCTAAGAAATTTCTCATCTCTCTTTATACTATAAGTAAACATAATATATTTAACAATTAACAGTTAACAGTTAACATTTTTTGATCTACACTAGGAAACATATGTTGAATATCTACTGATTTTGTCGGTTCTGGTTTTAAGAGATTTTTCTCAATCAATTCCTTTAGAAAATAGATCTTACCATTTTTCATACGTTTACCTACGATTTCATAATTATCATTACCGTTAATATCCCTTTCAAGATATACAATATCATTATCATCCACCAGGTATTTCATCTCATTATAGTATAACTCATCTGTAGTTATAGTATCACTACAGCTAGTATCCTGTACACATCCAAATTTCTGATGTTTGATATGTTTACCACAAAATTGTGAATCATCCTTACACCTTCTAGTACAACGTTGTCCATCCTGTTTCCTAGCTCTACAGATAGTAGCACCAGTATTTTTTTTAGGAAGCGAAATGTTATTTAATTCAGGCTCTCCATCTAGATATTTTAAGAGATCTGTCTTATTTAAATGATAGTCAGTAGATATCCTTTCTAAAACACCCTCCATTATGCTTCGTGCGGTCTTTGTTTTGGTCTCCATTTCAATTTAAGATGTTTAATATTAAAATTAAAATAGTAATATTTCTTAAATACTAATTTCAAATTTTTAAAACATATATATAGACAAATGGTTTCATTATTTTATAAACATGGTTTTAGCTGAGTACATTTGGATTGATGCTTATGGTAACACTCGTTCTAAAACTAGAGTACTTAAAAGTGTTCCGGAAAAATTTCCAGACTGGAATTATGACGGAAGTTCTACAGGACAGGCAGTTGGTTCGGATTCTGAAGTAATTGTTAAACCAGTTAAGGTGGTACCTGATCCCTTCAGAAATAGTGATGTAGACGTTTTGGTATTATGTGATACCTGGTTACCTGATGGAACACAACATCCTACTAATACACGTGCTAGTTGTTTAGAGTCAACTACTATTGCTGGTTCAGATACCATGTTTGGTTTTGAGCAGGAGTTTTTCCTAGTAAAAGATGGTAACCCGGTTTCAGTTGTAAAATGTCCAAATAGTTTCCCAAAACCACAAGGAGACTATTATTGTGGTATTGGAGCCTCTAATAGTTTCGGGAGAAGTGTCGTAGAAGCAGCACTCCAAAACTGTTTGACCGCTAAACTAGATGTTACAGGAATGAATGCGGAAGTAGCCCCGGCTCAATGGGAACTACAAGTATGTGCCCGGGACACAGATGCGGCTGATCAATTGATTCTCTTACGTTATATTTTAAATAAAACGGCAGAAGCATATGGTTATGATGTAGATATTAGCCCTAAGCCATTTAAGGGAGATTGGAATGGTTCTGGTTGTCATGCTAATTATAGTACCAAGGCGATGAGAGAACCAGGTGGTTACCAGGTAATATTACAGGCAATTGAGGCTCTTGAAGCTCAACATCATGAGCATATGAAAGTATATGGTACTGATAATCACCTACGGTTAACAGGACTACATGAAACGGCGGATTTTAACACTTTTTCTTATGGAGTGGCTAATCGTGGAGCTAGCATTAGAATTCCCCGTGAAACCGAAAGACAGGGATTTGGTTATCTAGAAGATAGGCGCCCCTCCAGTAATATGGATCCCTATTTAGTAGTAAAAAAAATAGTAGATACTACTGTTAACGATAATAAGTAACTTTGAAAATAAGATCTAATAGTTTTCTAGATTAAATGAAATCACTATAATATCTACTAATAAACCACTCGTGAGTAGTACGTTTCTCTAAAATTGATATTCTTTGTTTATTGTAAAAATGATCTTCATCGTAATCACGACACATGGGACATCTTAGTTTTTCTTCTAAATCTTGATATAAATACATCTGATATAAACAATTATGATGTATATAATGTCCACACCTGAGACGCATGGTATAATCATCTGCTTTATCTGATTTCTTTTCCTGATTAGACAAACCATAGGGGGTTATAAAATCATCATGACATACACAGCATTTTTCTTCATGTAAATCACAACATAACTTAGAAATTTCTTGGTGAATATCGTCAGAATAATATGTATAATTTGATTTATATCGTTTTAAAACCGATTTATTACGTAGTTTTAGAATTTTAGCTGGTGTATCTTTATCAAAAGTATATCTAGTTTCTTTTGGTATTTTTAATTGATGTAAAAAGCCTACTCTGACATATTTATTGATAAAATAGTTTAAATAATCTTTCTGATCTTCGTCATCAACAAGATATTGATATTCTTCAGAATTTTTAAGAAGTTGCTTGATTGCGTGGGAGATCATATTCTTATATCGTAATGCCCTTTTAAAGAATAATTTATCACGTTCAGAAAATTTTTTCTTACCAGCCTTGCCCATAAGAACCAAGAGGGCTTGGGTAGGTTTACTATGATTTATTGCTTTAGACTTAATTACAACTCTTTTTTTAGCCATCCCAAGATCTTATTATCTAAATTAACATCAATTTAGATATTAAGCGATTTCAAATTTTTTGTGTAAAATATTTAAAATACTGACTCTAATTCTTCAGCCCGTTTTTTATCATGATGTGCCTGTACGGCTTGTTGATAAGCCTGGTCTAGTTCCTGTATAACGTCTTCCCGTCCGAGCTGTTTTAAATGGTCTCTAGCACCTGCCTCCTTTTCTACCTTTTGTTGTTCAACGCTATTAAGGTTCCAATTTGAGTTTTTAGCTCGTTCCTCCAACTTCTTTAACTTTAGTTTGTTAATATCTTTTAATAATTTATATGATTTCTTGACCGCCTTTCTAGTTTCTTCATCATCACTTGCTTGTGTCGCTTGTTCCTGTGCCTGTTGTTTATATTGATGGTACTTTCTACAGTACTTTTCATATTTCTGTTTATATTTTTCATCTTCACAATATTTTTCCGGATCACCATCAGTCTGTTGTTGTAAGTAGTCTCCACAATAGGGTTCAAAATGATCAAAATCTTCATAGTCTACGTCACAAAATGTAGTGGGATTTTGTTGTGCTAGATCACGATCCTCTTCAATCTCTTTAGCCCTTTGTTCTTCACGTTTCTGGGCATGTGCCTTGCCCTCTTCACCAAATGAAAAACTAGCAGCAGATGCTTTACTAACTTTAGCTAGCTTATCCCGTCCACTTTTGGCAGCTGCTTGACGTCTAGCCGTTTCTTGTTCTTCACGTTTCTGGGCATGTGCCTTGCCCTCTTCACCAAATGATAAACTGGCAGCAGATGCTTTACTAACTTTAGCTAGCTTATCCCGTCCACTTTTGGCAGCCGCATGGCGTCTGTCCTCATCTACCTTTTTAAGATATTCACCACAATAGGGCTCATATTGGAAAAAACTACCACTAGAGGTATCACAGTAGCGTTCTGGTTGTTCATAAACCTGACGTTTAAGGTTATCTACACGTTCTTGTTCCTGTTGTCTTTGTAATTCCGTCTCATGAACCTGCTGTTTGATATTTCCAACAGCCCGACCCTGTTTTCCTAACTCCCGACTCACACGTTGAGTAGCAGACAATGCCTTGGCTGCTTTCTCCTTTCTCTCTGCTTCAGCTTGACGCTTCTGATGGTGACGCTCTCCCTCCTTGGAAAAAGCAGAACTAGTTACAGAAGCTTTGCTGGCTCTAGCAACGGCATCCCTACCACGTTGTGCAGAGGCTTGACGTCTATCCGCTTCTACCTCCTTATGATACTCACCACAATAGGGTTCATAGATACTGTAAAAGTCACTTTCGGTATCACAATAGAGTTCTGGATCGTCAGCGACCTCTTGACGATGCTGTTGATCTTCTTCCCTTAAGCGGCGAGCATGATCTGCATCTATTTTAAGACCTTTAGTAATGAGTGCCTGTTTACCCACCTTTTTAGCTAGTTTCTGGGTGGCGCTTCTTCCCCTTTCAGCTGAGGCATTGAGTCTTTCCTGCTCTACCTCCTTAAGATATTCACCACAATAGGGCTCATATTGGAAAAAACTACCACTAGAGGTATCACAATAGAGTTCTGGTTGTTCATGAACCAGACGTTTTAATTCATTTACCCGTGCTTGTTCCTGTTGTCTTTGTAATTCCGTCTCATGAACCTGCTGTTTGATATTTCCAACCACCCGACCCTGTTTTCCTAACTCCCGACCCACACGTTGAGTAGCAGACAATGCCTTGGCTGCTTTCTCCTTTCTATCTGCTTCAGCTTGAAGCTTCTGATGGTGACGCTCACCTTCTTTAGAAAAAGCAGAACTAGTTACAGAGGCTTTACTGACTCTAGCTAACGCATCCCGACCACGTTGTGCAGAGGCATGGCGCCTATCCCGCTCTACCTCCGTATGATACTCACCACAATAGGGTTCATAGATACCGTAAAAGTCGCTATCGGTATCACAATAGAGTGCTGGATCGTCAGCGACTTCCTGACGATGTTGTTGTTCTTCCTCTCTTAATTGGCGAGCATGATCCGCATCTATTTTAAGACCTTTAGTAATACGTACTTGTTGTCCAATACCTTTGGCTAGTTTTTGAGTGGCTTGCCTCCCTCTTTTAGCCGCATCCTGTTTTGCCTGTTCTTTCTGATAGACATCACATTCATCACGATAAAAGTCATACTCAGATGTTGTTTGGTCGCAATATTTATCAGCATTATCATTGACTAGTTGTTGTTTTTCCCGTTGTCGTTGTCTTGCTTTTTCCTCTTCCTCACATTCTACTTTATAGTTCTGATAAAACGGTCTTTTTGAATCGCATATGAAATCATAGTCATCACTAACTGATTGTTGACGCTCCGCTTTGGATGCTTTGGCTGTTTTGTCTAAGTGTGATAAGGCTCCCATAGCAGTCACGGCTTTAGAAACCTTTTTACGTCCAGAAGCTGCATCTTGTCTACGCTTGGTTTCACGATCACAAGCATCTTGGTGTTTTTGATAAGTTGGATTTTTATCATCACATACCGTATCATAGTGATCCCTAACTAAACTATCTCTAAGTTGTCTACGTTTCCCTTCGGTTTCACATTCTTCCTTATATTCATGAAAGGCAAAACTATCGGGGTTACAAACTGATTCAAAATCATCTTCTACTATTTTTTTACGCTCCTGTCTAGTCTTTTTCGCTGATTTATCTAAATAGGATGTAGCTCCTAAGGACTGAACCACCTTACCAACCTTTTTACGCCCAGAGGCAGCAGATGCGTGTTTTCTTTCGCGCTCCTCCTCCGCTTGTCTCTGTCGCTTCTCATGTTCCACTTGTCTCTGTCGCTTCTCATGTTCCGCTTGTCTCTGACGCTTTTCCTCCGCTTGTCTCTGTCGCTTCTCATGTTCCGCTTGTCTCTGACGCTTTTCCTCAGCTTGTCTCTGACGCTCCTCATCAGCTTGTTTCTGTTCCCCCTTTTTCCTTGACTGTTTCTTTTTCTGACTTAAAGTTGCCGGTAAAGCTTCTTCTTCTACATATTTTACCTCATCTTCATCTTTTCCCTTACACCTACTGGAAACACATTCACAATATTTTTCACTTTGTTTTCTTCCAGTCTCCCTTTTATATTTCTTAGATTTACTATCTCCTGGAAGACTATTAAATCTACAGCTATAATGACCACTCTTATTAATTATAGGAGTTTCATCATCGTCCTTTTGTAGTTCACAATAACCACTATCTACATCATTACAACCACCCCCGTATTGTCTTAATACCCTTTGACCCGTTTTACCATCTAGTCTCACCTGTCTACCGGTTTCTGGATTAATAATATAATTCATTATTTTGATATTATTAAGACAGATAATTATTTACCATAAATTAATTATTAAAGGTAAAATGTACGGATTCAGCTCCTGTTTGTGCCATTTTAACCCAAGCATCACTAATTGCCTTAAAAAAACTACTCGGTATAGAACTTTGGTCCTCAGTTCTAACTACCACTGATAAACTATTGTCATGATCTGAGCAAGATTTTATGTAATCTACAACCTGATATCCAGTATCATCTGAAAAGTCTACTAATGCTTGAGCATATCCAAGCATACTCCCCAAACGAGGAATTCTATTTTCTACACTATCCTCGGCATATAAACTAGTATAGACATAATTATTATCATCCAGATAATAACCAATATAGTTTTCAGTCACCCCTTCTTCTTCCATGTTAATAATTAACTAAATTCTTAAAATACTTAAATAAAAATAAAATTGATCAATTTTAGTAACATTGATTTTTAATAATATATATACCATGTCTGTTAGTATTCGTTTAAAGCAAGATGAACCAACAACCCAAGCGGTATTGAAATATTTGGCAGATTATACCAACCATTATATATTGGATGATATTGTAGAGGAGGATAAACCCACACATGATAAAAATCAAGATAGTGACATCAGTGATACAGATGATGATCAGTCGGAAGACTTTGATGAAAACTCTGAAGACTCTGATGATAATTCACAAATAAATCTTAAAAATCCCAACACGCAAAAATACGTTAAATTAATAGCAGATTATGGAGAATATCAGATTAGTTACAATGATCATCCAATCACCATAAAATATGAATGTTGTTCTAGCCCCATTGGTTTAATGGATGCGATTGACTGTTTTGAGAAAGTAACCGTTACAAGCAATAGCTGTGAAACCAAAAAGGATAATTTAGAATTATTAAAAAAATTTATTTTAGGTGCCGAGGAAAATAGTAAACCCAAAAAAAAGGATCAGATCGCTTGTTATATAGCAGATGAAGGATTTTGGAAATTTCTAGCAAATAATCCTAAAAGGAAAATAGGAACTGTTTTTCATCCAAAAAGAGATGAACTTTATCAAGATGTTAAATCATTTAATGATACTGAGGCAGACTATAAACAGCATGGTATTCCATATAAACGTAACTATTTGTTTTATGGACCACCAGGTACTGGGAAAACCTCTATGCTGTGTGCTCTAGCCAGTGAATTTAATGCTAATTTATATATGGTTAATTTTACTAGTAAAATTACAGATGCTAATTTCATGCGACTAGTTTCTAAAATGCCATCTGGAAGTATTATGGTCCTGGAAGACATTGATGCACTTTTTACGGAAAGAGTTACCAATGATGCCGGTAATAGAAGTCAGGTTAGTTTTAGTGCTATTTTAAATACACTAGATGGTATTGCTAGGAAAAATAAGATGGTAACAGTTATGACTACTAATTTTAAAGATAGATTAGATGAAGCCCTTATTAGACCTGGTAGAATAGATATGGTGATGGAATTTCCATTAGCCAGTGAAAATCAGGTTAAAGAAATGTTTACCAGTTATTTTGGTGATGGAGAGAGGGCATCAGATGTCTTAAAAATTATATACCGGAAAACTAGAAATACCCAGACATCAACAGCAGCACTGCAAAAATATTTCTTTGAACATCGTCATGATGTTGAGTTATTAGTGAAAAATATAGAGAAATTAACCGATTTAATTAATCAATATCATAAAACGGTCCACAACCTATATATTTAAAGTGATCCTATTAATAATATTTATTATATTTTTATAGTTAATGAACTATGAAAAGCATTTGTTAACGTTAATAAAAAAAAGAAATGAGAGGGAACTCATGTTTAAAGATATTATTAATGATTATAATGATATATATCAGAAATCAAGGCAATTAGAAAAGAAAAATAAACTGTTACAACAGCAAAATGAAGAACTTTCAAATCGTTTACATGATATAGAAGAAATGACAAAGATAACTATTCATAAAAAAGGTATTGAAATAGATGATAATTATTTTTAAGAAAAATGATATGAATATCTTACAACTTGTAATAATTAAAAATCCTACTTTATATCATAATTAAATAATTCAAAATCTTTTTTATAAAATTTATTTATAAGAGCTATAGACCCTTTATTTAAATATCTAGAATAATCTTTATTAATATTTTTCCTTTTTATATCAATATTAAATTCTAAAAATTTATTTAATTCATCATTAGATTCATTTAGTGTTTCACATTTAAATATTTTAATATTTGGAATTAATTTTAAATTTTCATCAGTAATAAATTTATATTGAGGTTCATTATGATTATCTAAATCATTTCTATTTAAATAATTATTTTTAATTATATTATATACTCGGTTAGCTGTAAAATGTTTTTTAATTTTGTTACTCCAAAATAAATCACTTATAATTCTATCATATGGATTTCTAACAACAGTAAAAATTTTAACATTATCAAAGTCTATTTCCAACTGATCCCTATATTTATAAAGTGTTGTATAAAATTGATGCTGGAGAGATTTTTTATTATATGGATAGCTTAATAAATTGTTATATGGTTGACCACAGTGTAAAGTTTCATTGTATTTTTTTTTTATTGTTTTTTCAATTACTGTCCCGCCTGTTTTAGGTATATGTATAAATAATATATTCTTTTCTTTATAATATGGCATATACTTAATATTAATATATTTTTACCTTATTCCATGAAAATTAAAAATATTGGTTTTAAAAATGGACGTGAAAGTTTAAGATAAATTAAAAACCTGGAAAATTAAATAGTGGTTATAAATACTAATGTAATAAGTTATTAGTTATAACTATAAATATAAATCTGATTAAAATGTTTCTAATTTTTTTTTAAAATAGGGATGAATAGATTAATTAAGCATAATAATCTTAAGGATAATCACCTAATACACAAGTTAGTATTTAACCAGGGTAATAATATAGATACCCTTAAAACAAGATCCGGTAATAGATCTAGACATTACCATAACAAATACTATATATCTAATAATAGAAATAGAGTTCACCATAGAAATCACTCCAATAATTTTAAAGATATGCCACATTACCAACGTTCTATAGTTAAGATGTCCAGGGGTAAAAAAATTGAAGTTTAATTATGTCTAATAATTTAAAATAAATATTTATTAATAATGGAATTTGCTGATGTAGGATGCCATTGTCAGTATCCACAATGTGGAAGACAAGATTTTTTACCATTTCATTGTGAATATTGTAAAAAGTCTTATTGTTTGGCGCATAAAGATTATAGTAGCCATGAATGCCCTGATTATAAAGATCCATCTGTGATATATCAACCCAAAAAAAGGAAGAAAAAGAGTACTAGACACCGGTGCTGCTTTGAAAATTGTAAAAATACTAATATGGTTCCAATAAATTGTATGAAATGTCACAAAAACTACTGTCTAGATCATCGTTATGCGGAAACCCATAATTGTATTTCTCTGATTAATACTAAGAGTAGGAGTACTAAAAGGATGGCTAGTAGCAACCTTAACCCCACCTGTAAATCAAGTAGTCATCAAAAAAATAGTTTGTTGAAAAAAATACCAATATGTAATTTATCTTAATCAAGTTCCTCCATGGTTTCAGTAGTTTCAGTGGCTTCAGTAGTGTTGTCACCTTCCTCTACTTTAGCCTCTTCACTACAGGTGGTTGGGAAAACCTTTTCTTCACTGGTTCCCTTAATATCATCCTCCCAACTGTCAAGTTCCACATCAAGACCCAGAGCGATTAACCTATTAATATGATTAGCGTATTTTGCTGGCTCAGTCAATGTAAATCCTGAAGAGATCTGAGCAGTATCAAACATTAGACGTGTAACATTGTTAAAGTTATGAGTGTGCTCATCTTCAGTGCAAATAGCTTCCAATTTCTTAATAACTGGGTGATCTGGATTAATCTCTAAAGTTTTCTTAGCAGACATAAATTGACTTTGAACCTGAGTACTATGGTCAGTTAATGCCTGAGCCTTAACCAAACGTTCCATATTTGCGGTCCAACCATAAGTACTTGTTACTAGGATACATGGTGTAGTCACTAATCTCGGTGAAACAGTTACCTTTTCTACTCCATCACTCAGGACATCCTTGATTTTTTTACATAGAGGTTCTAGTTCTTTGACCCGATCAGTAAACGCCTGGAGCTCGTCATCAGTAGTTTCTAACATCAGTCCCTCTTTGGTAACACACTCGATACCCTTCTCTCCGAAGTGTTTAAGCTGGTTCATACAGTATTCATCCATAGGTTCGGTCATCACCATAACGTCATATCCTCGGCTAAGTAGTTTCTCCATAAATGGAGCGGACTTTAGTGAATCATAGCTTTCACCTGAGATATAATAGATGGATCGCTGTCCCTCTGGCATCTTATCAACATATTCTTGGAAACTAATCATCTCCTCACTTCTAACCGTTTTAAATCTAAGTAGATTAGCAAGCTTATCCTTATTCTGAGTGTCCTCATGAATACCAAGCTTAATATTCTTAGAGAAAGCCTCGTAAAAAGTTTTGTACTGTTCACGGTCTTCAGCAACTTCCTCTATAAGATCAATTGCCTTCTTGACAAGATGCTTTCTCATTACACGGGTAATCTTATTCTGTTGGAGGACCTCACGTGAAACATTAAGAGGAAGATCTTCAGAATCTACCACACCCTTCATAAAGCAGAGATACTGAGGGAATAACTCATCTACACGATCCATAATAAAAACCCTTCTAACATATAACTTAATATTGTCCATCTTTTTCATTCCCTTATCGTAGAGATCAAACGGGGCGCGCTTGGGTACGTAGAGTAGAGCCTTAAACTCTATTTGTCCCTCTACTGAGAAATGTTTAACGGCTAAATGCTCTTCATAGTCATTGGCTATTGCCTTGTAGAACGCTGCATATTCCTGATGAGTAATCTCATCAGGCTTACGAGTCCAGAGGGGTTTCTGGAAATTAAGTGGTTCCCAATCTCGGACTACCTCTTTAATTTTCTTGGTTTTTTTAGCTGGCTCGTCATCTTTGACATCTTCTACGGTTACCTCAGAGTTCTCAGCCGGAGTTTCATCGGTAGCATCAGATACATCTGTTGACTTTTCATCTGGAGTTTCAGTAGTAGTGTCATCAGTGGTCTCTGTGGTCTCTGTGGTCTCAGTGGTCTCTGTGGTCTCAGTTGGCTTCTCATCTGAGTTATCAGCTTCATCATCAGTTACCTCCTTCTCCTCTTCACGTTCAGTACGTAGCTTAATAATAAAGTCAATAAAATCAGAGTGTTTTCTAACTAGCTTTCTAATAGTGTCCTCCTGTAGATAATGTTTCATATCGTCTTTCATATGTAAGACAAGCTTAGTACCACGTCCCAAATCTTCACCGGTATCCTCCTCAATACTGAAACTACCACCGGCGTTGGAACGCCAGACCCACTGTTGATCATCATTATTTTTGGAATATACCTCAACCGTATCAGCTACTAAAAAGGCACTATAGAAACCAACACCAAATTGTCCAATCATGTTAACATCCGCTCCTGATTTTAATGCCTCCATAAATGACTTAGTACCAGACTTGGCAATAGTACCAAGATTATTAATTAAATCGTTTTTTGTCATTCCAATACCATAATCACGAATGACTAAACGATTATTTTCACGATCAGGAACAATATGAACCTCTAGATCATTATTACTACCCAATACAGTAGCATCCGTTAATGATTCATACCTGATCTTGTCTAGAGCATCAGACGCGTTTGAAATCAATTCACGTAAAAAGATATCTTTATTAGAATAAAAGGTATTAATTATTAAACTTAATAGCTGATTAATATCGGCGCTAAAAGCATAGTTCTCGGTTTTGGCATTTGTTGCTTGACTGGTGGTTTCGCTCATCTTATATTTATCATTAAAAATAAAAATCTTTAAATATTTATTTATAGATTTATAGCTTTACTAAATAAATAAATTTAAACATGTCTAAACCGGATATCACACTTATTCCAGATCTAGAAGAACATGTCATACTTAATATTACAAATTCAGCTGCTGATATCAGTAGTACAAAAGATACCACTGATTCTATAGATCCCTTATTAAATATGGTCTATTCTTATTATAATCCAAATAATAGTTATTTTAAAAAATATGATTCGGTTATTTATGAAATACTTAACCACACTTTTTTAACTAATCCAAATAAACTAGTTAATATTATTAAAAATAAGGTTAGTACTATTGAGTCGGAGGTCATTAAATTTTTAAATATCCAAGAGATAGGTCTACTAGATAAAGAATCTAATAGATATAAACTAAATCGGGTTATTAGACAATATCCAATACCTGGAATTCCAATTAAAAAAGAAAACCCACTTACCGATCTAACATTAGCATTAATTATAGAGAAATATTACCAAACCTGTAGACAAGACTTGGATAGTGATACTATTTCATTAACTGAAGTACTAGAAGAAATTACAGAAAATGAAGACCTTTGTAATAGTGCTGCTTGTCAAAATCAAGGTAGGATATGTCCATCATTTCCACCCGATTTTCAAAAACCAGTATTTAATCCATGTGAATACCCTCACGTATTAAAATTATATTCTCATTTTTTTGAACACTGTTATGACTATCGTAATTTACATGGTTTAGCAGGAGCTTATTATAATCAGATGAGTAAAAAATTTACGGCTCCAACACTGGTACTCTCTGCTTTTAGCAGTATTTCTAGTTTTGTAGCCTCATCAGAAATCGTTGAGGATAAATGGAAGGTAGTATTAACATTATCTGTTGGTATTATGACCACCTTAACCGCAATGATACAAGCTTTTAGCAGTGCCTATCAATTTGATAGTAAAGCCAATTCTCATTTTAAGGCGGCTGATAACTATGATCAGTTAATTACTGAAATAGACTTTGAGAAATGTTATCCCAATGATAATGAGTTTTTCCAAAATCTAGAGAAAAAAGTGTTAGAAGTTAAGTCTAATTGCCAATTTATGGTTCCACAGTATATAAAATCGGAATATTATCGGTCAAAAGAAAAGGCTACTGATCGGGATTTTATTAATAAAAATATTATTAAACCCATGGAACATGACCTAAAAGAGGCTATTGTCGGTGGAAATATGGGTAATTATAAATTTTCGGACCAGGCAGAACAAATTAAAAAAGAACTAGTAAAACTAAGACATTTAAAAACCATGTTTTTTGAAGAGGATCAACTGCGTAAAAAAAAATGTAAATGTAATAATGATAACTGTTGTCATCAGAAAAAAAATAACCAATCAGAACTAGATTATCAAATGGTTGGAAATTCAAGTGCTAGTTGTTGTCCATGTTGTTGGTCATGTAATAAAGTTGATGAAAGTATGATAAAGAATACTACTTATGGGAGCTCTATTAATTAAGTAAGACGTAGAGAAATTTTAATTTTAGACGTAATAATATCTAGTAGCTCAGTGGGGATCAGAGACATATCAATCAATTGTTTATTATCTGTAAAGCTTTGTTTAGCAGAAGGGTGTTTAGTAAACCAAGTCTCCAACAGTGTATTATCAAGTGCCAACTTCAAAGCTGTCTTTTTACCACATCTAGGGAAAATAGGTTTGATATTATCAGATGGATCTCCAGAAATAATTTTTACCAATAGGTCCACGCGTTGTGCTTCAGCAATAGATAAACCCTCTGTATAACGAGTAGATTGTAACATATGGTTTCTTTTGTCAAGTCCTACTAGAGTGATATTTTCAGATAATATTTGATAATAGTCATGGTCACTGGCTACAATGACAATAGGACAAGTAGGATCTAGTTCTCTAATGACATTAATACTGGCATAGACAATATCATCTGCTTCAGCAGTTGATACACCAATAGACTTGGCATTACGAGTTCTAACCAGATGGAATAGTGTTAGTCTTAACAGATAGGCTGCCTTAGCTAATCCAGTTAGAGCACTATTATCACGTGTACCCTTATACTCACTGTGTAGCTGATTTCGCCAGATGTTTTTTTGACGTCCATCGCGACAAAAGATGACCTTGTCCCAGGTGGTCTTGTGTTTTTTAACTAAATCTGCGACACAGCCCTCTATTTTTTTCTGGTAGGTGTTAGCAAAATTCACATCGTTGACCATTTCTAAGTCATCAGTGTAGGTGTGAGCTTTTTTATACCACAGTTTAGTAGCGTGATATCTATAGAAGAACAGATAACCGACATCTACAAGAAGATAGGTCATTATTGTTTATTAATAACTAAACAATAACCATCCATTTCAATTTTTTTAAAAATTATATCTAGTTTTATTTACTATTAGCTCCTGGGTAATACCAGGGTGGATGACAAGCCGCCACTCCCGATTTACCTATGTCCTGTGAGTATTTGACCCTTGACTTAAGAGTTGCTAAACGTTCTTGAGTATCCCGATAAGGCAAACTAGTATTACCCCTGTCTATGACATTAGCGATGTTACGATCAAATAATAGTTCGGTATAGCTACTGTATTTTTTTGTCTTTTTGATTGGATAGGACGTTTTACTACAACAACCATTACCTCTGTTATTCTGTAGCATTTTTATTAATTTACTTGTAGATAATATTTTATTTTAATTGGCTTTATAATTATCTGCGATTATTTCCCCAGTTTCGTCAATATATATATTTTTCTGTTTTAATAACGCCATTGTCATTCTTTCTAGTAAATAGACTTCTCTGTTAATAGAAAAAACCCGTTTTTTATTTATTAGCTCTGGAAGAATTCTAGGTATGTAATTTTCCCAATATTCACGTTTTTCTTCAGGAAGTTGACGTAATTGTTCCTGGGCAATATCTGATTTCATAGCTACTAAATAATCAGTAATATTTTGTAATAAGTGATAATAACAATCCATTCTGGAGAAAATTATTTTAATTAAAACTAATAGTTTTATATCATATGCCTACTTATATAGTTTTTAAAAATTTCTTTTTAAATTGACTTATTTTAAATTTCTTAATCTTATTATGAACAGCTACTATTTTTTTAATTTGATTATTCGTTAATTTACCTATAAGTGGGCGGGTATTATAAACGGTTACATTTGGATAATTATTTAGAATTAGCTCAGATGACTTATAGACCTCCGCCTCTCCATTGTTAAATATGATATTTTCTGGACATACATTCCTTAGATAGTAATTATAATAATCGATAATTACCGGTAATGATAGACTCTCAAAGGTATTGGTATAGGCATCAATTAATAAATTATCGTTTACTTCCCCATTACTATTAGTATAGCTATTTTCAAAACCAGCCGAAAATAATACTTGATAATAAAAGCTAGACGCAATTATGGGGAAAAAATCTGGCGAGTCAACCGAAACACTATTAGAGACATTGTAATTACCGGAGTAATTAGATAATAACAATTGTTGTGATTCTGATTTTAATTCTTCAAACTTATAATTTTTAAAGAGTGCTCTAATTTGATCCGTTGTCTCATGATCATGTTGCTCGGTAAAAGCGGCGACAATATTAAATACTTCAAGTGTAAGTTGCGTATTTTCATCCATAGTAATAGGACCTGCTAAGGCATCTGGATTAAATAGTGCTAAATATAAATAGTATATTTTTATAAACATCTTATTAAGGTATATAAATTTATGAACATTTTCAGATTCAGCATCATACAATTCTTGACTAATACCATTATCATTAGAAATAACCACATCTAGATAGTCTTGATTTGTTAATAAAAAATTGTGAAAATCATTATAACTTGGATGAATTAATAGTACTATAAATCCACTATTTCCAAAGTACTCAATTGGATTTTCCCCAGTGTTATTTTCATGACGAACAATCTTCCTGATATCACAATCTTGTTTATGGTCGTTAAACCATTGTCTAATTTCCGAGCTAGTACAAAATGCTACACGTGTTATATAAGTATCAGTGGTTAAACTATTGAGAATATTTTGCAGTGTGATATTATCCTGATTACTGTAACTATTGGTAGCATCATATGGTACATTACCTAAACTTAATAATGTCATAAGTGATTCTACAGTTAATCCATTGTTAACATTATCTTGTAAGCCAGAGAATAGTATATTATTATAAACTAATGCTAGAAATAGGATATAAAAATCATCATCATTGTCTATATTATTAAAATTAAAACCATACTCAGCTAAATCTTGGAAAAAACTTTCATATGCTGGAATACTAATAGTTGTATTTTTAGATACATATTTACCATTGACATTATTAAGATAAAAACGGGACTTTACCAGATGAAATGGTACATAGTAGAAAATATCTAATATCAAATTTTGAATATCTATATTAGAACTTGGATAATTACTCTCCACTGTAATGATATAGATAAAGCAAGAATTACTGATATCAGAATATATGATGGTATCATTAATAATACCATCCTGATATAGCCATTCTTGATTAGTAATATAACTATCATCAGAATGGGATATATTTTTTTTAACTTGCTCATAATTATCAATATGGTATCTATATTCTAATAAACCAAGCCAATAACTAGATTCATTTGAGATACTAGATATATCAGGTAGATTTAATGTGACAAATAATTGATTATCCATTAATATATCTATTAGGCTATTAGGGGATTCTAAATTATCACCTGGAAATAAGTAGTTTTTAAAATCCTGATAATCCATAGTCAATTCTACGTCTATATCTGGCAACATATTCATATAAAGTTTAAATATTGACATGGTACTAGTGGCACTATTATGGGTTATTTGTGTCTGGGAAATTTCATTAAAATCAATAGTATAATTACCAGCAACGGTTTTATCAAGTAGATATAAATATAACCAAATTAAATCACGATAAAGCCTAATAATAAAAATGTCTATATTACCACTTTCTGCATATAGATTTCCAAGATTACTTATATCCATAGAGGGGAAAAACTCATCTTTCAAGACAGACAGATTATTGCCTTCCTCACTAATATCTTTAACATCTGTTACAAATTTATCATAGGCAGGAATTACAAGTTGTAGACAAATTGGAGATGTTAACAATTGGTTTATATCTTGATTAAGTCGTGGTACACCATAACTTCTGGATGGTAAACTTAGTTTAGTATTAAATTGGTCACTAACAATTAAATTTTCAGAAAATGCGGTTAAATTTAAATGAGAAGACCCATCAGTATTGATTCCAATAAGAATATTATTAACCTGATCTCTTAGTTCACATTCACTTAGTTGGTTAGGTTCAGGTTCAGGTTCAGGTTCAGGTTCAGGTTCAGGTTCAGGTTCTAGTTCTGTACAGTTATTGGCATCTTGTTGTATAATATTATATTCCAATGTTGTCGGTTCATGATCAGTATTTATGGTTAAGTCAGGTCTAAAATCATAATAGGTAAATGCTTTTAGATATATCTCATTTTCTGGATTAAAAATTAATAGACTATCAAATTTATCATTAGATGGAATAATTTCTGATATGATCTCAGAAATGAACTCTATCTGTGGAATTTCTAATCTAAAAACGATATTGATCGGACTTTCTTTCCATTCTATAATATTGTTAATAATATCGTAACTGATTTCTAGAACATAATTTATTTCGTAATTATTGTTAATCAAATCTTCCAGTGGTGGTAATTCTATCGGAAATATAATAACACTATCACTATTATATAATAATACTATCTCTCCAGCTTGAAAATTTACTACTAAGTATATTGAGGTGCCTAATAGATACATAAAAATTTCATTTGGAATATTATCTGGATTTACCTTACCTATTAATATTATATTATTTAAATAATGCACAGGACAAACACTTAATGGATTTAAATATAGCATAGTTCCAGGTGGTAATAAAAAGGAGTCACCAACACTTGAAATATAGTTATTTGTTATAACATCATTAGAATTATTAATATCAGCATAGATTATTGATGAGCCATTCTCATAGTTATACTGGATAATGTTGCGATGGTAGGTAAGTTGATTTGATGATTCTCCAGATTGGTGGTAATCTAAATAAGCCGCCTCTATTGGATAAATCTGTGTTTCTAATGGTCCCACCGCCTGATCACCAATTTTAGTTAGACTATCACCTATAATATCTAGATTATTAGAATCGCAAATAATTATCCCGTTAATTTGTTGTAGATATTGTTCTATATATTGGGAAGAAAACGTATAATATCTAAAGTTTATATCAAAATTAATATAAATCCCCCTAACTAAATAATAAAGTACTATTCCGGGAGACCCAGTATTGTAGCCAGCACTAGATACTAAACCACATTGTACAAGACCAACCACTTGACCAGAACTATCTAGATAAGGTGAACCTGAATTTCCACCATAAATAGGACCACTAGTCACTAGATGTAATCCTTGCCATGGGTTACACCAATTTTCACCTGGAACCCAATATTTTTCACGTACTCTAACTTCTACAAAACTATTCATCTCAAAATTACCGGCATTTCCAATCACACTCAGACGTTGACCAATTTCTAGAGTATCTGGTGTAATAGTTAATCCGATATCTGGATCAGTAATTAATGTACTTTCCGGATTTTGAATAGTAAAGACAGCTACATCTAATTCTGGAAAAGAATACCGGTTGACAAGGGTTTCTAAGACATAACCATTGTCATTTTCATAGGGAAAAACCGCATTCATATTACATCTACCGTCTCTACAATGATCAGCGGTTAGTACATATTTATCATCAGAAGATTCAGGATCAGTTGATTTAACAATAAAACAAGTACATCCATTATCCAGAGTACCTATATTTCCCTTAGTAATTATCTGCTCAATATCTAAACTTGGAACAATGGCTTCGGTTGTTTCTGCGGGTTCACCCTTGTCTCCTTTTATACCAATAGGTCCTTCTATACCCTGTAACCCACGGGGTCCCCTTACTCCTTTCTCACCCTTGTCACCTTTTTCTGACGCTCCAAAAATAGCTGGGTCGGTTCCCCCAGTGACACCATTTGGATTAATAATATTATAATTATAATTATTAGAGGGGGTCTCTACTTGAGGACAAGGTTGTTGTTGGGTAATAATAGTCTGCGTAGGCTCTGGATTGCTAATAGGTGCTATTAGATGTGCTCCGGTGTTTGGATCCATATAATATGTTGTTTTATCACGGTTCATACTATAATTATAATATGAAATAAATTAATCATGTATAAGGGTTAATTTAAATTATTGGTAATTTAAATTAAACCAAACTATTTATAAATCTTAGAACAAATGTATTAATTTTCTAAGGCATCTAATCTACTGGTTATTACTGATATCTGTTGTTGTAACTGAATGTTATCAGCTTCTAAAGTTTGGGTTTTATTAGTTAATTCAAGATTTTGACTAGTTAATTGTTTGACCGCATTAATGAGTGGAGAAATTAATTGGGTATAATCCATTCCATACCTATCAGTGGATTGGTTAAGATTAACTAGGGAATAGTCATCCGATGGGATATTAAACTTATCCATGGTTTCAAGTACTTCTTGAGCGATTAATCCATACTTTTTTGGGTTATCCGGTTTATTAAGCCATCTATATTCCACTGGATTAAGATCATTAATGAAATCCAAACCCACAGAAGAATTCTGGATATCGTCTTTTAGTCTTCTATCGGATGACTGAATTGTAGTGTCTGCGTATATCGTAGCGGACCCATTCCCAATTGTAACTTGTCCAATATCGTTATTACCGAGTTGCACTGAATTATTGGCGTCACATATTGCTCCATAACCAATTGCTATCCGATTTGTGGCATCCTCATCATTGACATTACTACTATACCCAATACATATATTATTATTACCTGTTGTATTACCAGCTAAAGCCTGATAACCACTGGCAATATTATTGTTACCTGTGGTATTATTAGCTAAAGCCCAATGACCACTTGCAACATTCTCATTACCTGTGGTATTATGACCTAAAGCGGCATTACCACAAGCAGTATTATCACTACCTGTAGTATTATATTGTAAAGCCGCTGGACCACTGGCTACATTATTACAACCGGTGGTATTACTTAATAACGCCTGATTACCACTTGCAACATTATTTTTACCGGTGGTATTACTGTATAAAGCCGAATAACCACTGGCAACATTCTCACTACCGGTATTATTACTATATAAAGCCTGTTGACCACTGGCAACATTATTGTTACCGGTGATATTACTGTATAACGCCTGATAACCACTGGCAATATTATAGTTACCGGTTGTATTTTTGTTTAGTGAGAATGATCCCATCGCAATATTTTCATAACCAGTAGTGTTATTAGTTAACGCATTTATACCGATGAAAGTGTTACTAGATTGAGCGGTTGGTGTATATTGGTATATTTCTAACTCAGGATTTACCTCAGTAGGATCTATAACTAAGGAAGGGAGATTGACACCAAGCCCAATATTATAACTACCGGTGGTATTATTATATAAAGGCTTATGACCACTGGCAACATTATAACTACCGGTGGTATTATTATATAAAGGCTTATGACCACTGGCAACATTATAACTACCGGTGGTATTATTATATAAAGCATTATGACCACTGGCAACATTATAACTACCGGTGGTATTA
>WLWF01001145.1_pt1 | contig 23069 bp, 35 predicted proteins | sample 6718331 | NCBI WGS metagenome assembly WLWF01 (sample SAMN12718692, study PRJNA515312) | sponge metagenome | isolation source: marine sponge | host: Mycale hentscheli | place: New Zealand: South Island, Marlborough, Capsize Point | collected 2003-05-01
AAAAAAGGAAATATATAAAAATATCCATAAATTTGATTTGGTTGATTATTTTTTATCAACAATGTTTTAGTGAATGGTTCAGACAAAGGAACAAAGAAAGGAATATATGAAACAATATCGTGAAAACAATAAAGATAAAATTGCAAAACAAAGAAGTGAATACCGTGAAAGAACCAAAGAAAATCGAAAAGAATATTCCAAACAATATCGTGAAAATAATAAAGAAAAGCAAAAAGAATATCGTGAAAATAGGAAAGAAAAGATTGCTAAAAGGAAAAAAGAATATCGTGTAAAAAATCGTGATGTTCTCACATACAGAGATCAGTGTAAAAGAGTCCAACAGTATAAAGAAGATTATGAAACGGGGACAGAAGTTAGTTTTAAAAAGGAATGTAAATATTTTACTTTTGATTTAATGGCTCTTGACCCATCAATTTTCAGTGAATCAAGGTTCATCTAATTCTATTTCGGGTTCAGGTTCAGGTTCAGGTTCAGGTTCAGGTTCAGCTTCCGGTGTATATTTAGTATAAGGATTTATTTCTTTCAAACCATTACAGATCAACGGTCGTCTCACTGATGGATATTTTCCATCAAATTTTTTATTAAACATCTGTATTATATCTAAATCAATATTTGGTGAACTCTCTAATAAGTTATCATATTCTGCTCTACATACTTTTAGGAAATCTCTACAGGGTTTTCTTTTTTTGTGTTGTAATGATAATTCTATCTCAATAGTTCTGCTTAATTTTGACCAAGCAAGAGCAGATATACGATGGCCCTCATAGATTTCTGCATACTTTAGGAACGCTAATAATGTTCCTAAAATTCCGCAGAAGATATTTAGAGTTCCTACACCTGCGGAGAATCCATGTTGGTATTCAGTAGGAACATAACTATCGGTTGCAAAGTTTGCTGTTCCAGTTAGTGTGCTTAACACTATAATCGGGATTTGGAGATGATGGTATTTATGTTTATATTTACGAGTAGAGTAATTATGCAAATACGCGTAGCACTGGGAAATTTCCCCCCATTCACTTAAAAGTGTTTCTATTTCATCACTCCAACATTCTAAATTATCAGGAATTGGTGTTTGACTCATTATGTTTATAAATAGATTTTTTTTTCTTGTAAATTACTAATAATGAGTTTAAGAAGATATTTGAGACAAAAAGGTCATACCAGCTTTGAGGGTTCTTGCTACAATCAGACAGAACAACAAGACTTGTTAAAAGAATTAATTAAAAATAAACAAAGTGGTTTAGAGATTGGATTTAATGCTGGTGATTCAGCAAATTTATTTTTACAACAAGGTTGTCAGTTAACTTCCTGTGATATCTTTAGACATCAATATTGTTATGATGCTTGTGATTATTTAAGATCTAAATATAATGGTGATTTTTTTATCATTAAAGGCGATAGTAGAATTACTCTTCCCGAGATAGAATGTAAATACGATTTTATTTATGTTGATGGAAATCATAGTTATCCTGTTGTAAAAGAAGATTTAAAAAATATTGTAAAATTGTGTCATAAAGATACATTAATAATTATAGACGATTATGTTGTTAATCCGGATTACATAAGAAAATATAATGAAGGTGTCATTCAAGGAGTCGCAGAATTTGATAATTTTGAGGTAATCGGTCAAAAGGATTTTGGAATTGGAAGGGGTTTGGTGTGGGGTCAACTAAAACAATTATGATTTTTTGATGAATTGGTTAATCAACGCACAGCATCTCTTCATCAACACCCTCAATCTCCTCACATTCAGCAATAGGAATTAAATAATGTTTGATACAATTTGTTCCGGTCCATCTACACTTCAGGGACGAATCTTCTAATAATTGATATTTAAACATCTTATCATGAAAAACAAAAACAAAATACACAGTCCAACCCTCATCAATATATTGATAACCTGCCGTCACTTTAATAGCAGGAATGATTGTATCTTCATATTTGTCTGAATTAAATTTTCTACCTTTAATTTCTACCATTATTTTTTTATCGTGGTCTTTGAAATCAATAATGTCAAAGATATCATTATCATTCTTTTTAAAATCACAGTCAAATAGTTTATTACAGATTGGCATTGCGATATCCTCAACCTTTTGTCCATAATCCCATAGTTCTTTATTAAAAGCGAAGGGCATCTAAATATATATTTTTTAGGAGAAATAAAATAAAATATTTAAACTTAATATAATGAGCCAATTAAACACTCGTGAATACTTAGAGAGATTTGAGAATGCCGATGTATCCCGGGAAAATTTATTAAGGATACAAAGGGAAAAGGCTGGTCTTACCGGTGAGTTGCTAACAACTCAAACAAAAAGATTAAAAAAAAGATTAAAATCGGGTGGTACTTTTAAGAAAGGTCGCAAGGGGAAAGCCAAAGGGGAGCCTTCCACTGGAGAGGAAAGACAAAAAACACCTCTTGAGGTTGAGATAGAGGTTGAGGAAAAAAGAAAAGCATTACAGAGAGAAGAACGAAAATTAACACAACAAGATAGATTTCTACAATTAGAAGATTTTAAACAACAGAGGGAATTTGTAGCGAACCGAGATAGAATACGAGCAGATTTACTCTTAGGTCAAGCAGGTCTACAACAGAGAGATTTACAAAGACAAACTGATTTTGTTTCCGGTCAAAATAGAATATTAGCAGATCAGCAAATAGCACAAGCAGAAAGAACACAGCGGGGTCAATTAGCAGGTAGGGAAAGGGCACAACAGCAACAGCAATTTGAGGATAGACAGGATTTAGAGGATAGAAGATTAGGAATTCAGCGCGACGAAATTGCTGCAAATTTTGATACCAATAAAAAGCAACGGCGACAGCGTTATGCTGAATTGGATGTAGAAAGACAAAGATATGATAGGGATGTTCGCAGAGCAGAGATCCAAAGGGATGTTGATGTTAGTCGACAAGACAGAGAATTCGCAGCAGTTCAGGAAAGAGTTGCAAGGGACGATCAATTCAGGCACAGACAATTAGATGAACAAAATAAATTAGTATTAGAAGGGTTAGCCCGATTAGGTAAAGATAATTCATTATCTCATGAAAGAGAATTATTAAGAATACAAAATCAAAGGACAGTTGATGAAGAAAGGGCAGTATCAGATAGGGAAAAAGAAAAAACATTACAAACTGGTCTAAATTTATTAAGGCATAATAAACCTCCGGAACAAGTTGGAACTGGTTCAGTAGAAGTTGTAGAAGAACCATCGGGTGTGCCCCCGGCACATAAAGCCACTCGTGCACGCGCAAGAAGTCCCAGTCCAAGAAGAAGTCCCAGTCCAAGAAGGGAACCTGAATCATCATTGTCAATTGATACAGATAGTAGTTCATTAGCAGAGGCAGAGGGACGATTTGCCAGTAGAAGAAAAAGAGCAGTACAAAAAGCACCAATTCGCGAAGGATTACAAGCTAGTCCAAGAAAACATCAATCTCGCAGAGTTAATATTGAAGAGGCAACAGATTCAGGTAGAACTGTGAGAAAACCAAAAAGATTTGAGGGCGGAGCAACTGAAGCTGAATTAGCAGCAGCAGGTGGAATACCAGGACAAACGCCAAAGGCTAAGACACGACCAGAACCCGAACCTGAAGTATCTGTGGAATTCAGAGCAGCAGATTTAACCAAATCACAAGTAGCACGAGATTTGCCTTTTAAGGGTCCTAAATTAGAATTAAATTTAAAACAACCTGAAGCAATCCGTGATGAACCAATTGCAAGACAACAACCTAAACAAGAACCATTACCCTTTGCGGCGATTGAAGCAGCAGAAACAGAAGCAGAAATAGCTCAGGCAGAAGCGGATGTAGAATTATTTGGTAAAAAACCTGAAGTATAAAACCAAAGGTATGCTTCGCTAAAAATATATTCTATATTATATAATAATGCCTATTAATTTAGTAGTTAAAGAAGCACCAGCAAAATCGGGTAAAAGATATACAGCAATTTTTAGAATCCACAAAGGTGGGAAAGTTATTAAAATTACTAATTTTGGACAGCGTAATCCAAAAATAGGAACATATATAGATCATGGAAATAAGAAATTAAGAGCAGCTTATCGTGCTCGACATAAGAAAGATTTAGATACAAAAGATTTTAAAAGAGCTGGTTATTTATCGTATTACTTGCTTTGGGGTGATACCACTTCACTAAAAAAAAATATAGAATTGTATAAGAAAAAATTTAAATTAGATTAATATAATGCCAAAAGGAAAATCATATTCATCTAAATCGAATGAAGAGAAAATTAAAAAAGCAATGAAAGAAGGTAAAATCTCAAAGAAACAATTTGAGAAATTACCCGAATCACTATTATTAGGGATTGCAAAAAAGGGTGATGCTAAAGGCGGTATCCGTGAGAAACGCAAGAAAGCATCGGGTAAAGTCGGGAGGCCAAAGGCTGGCTCTAAAGTTGAGGTAAAAGAATGAGGGTTAAAATTCCTCAAAGAATAATTTATTTTCGCTTAACGTTGCAACTCTGACATAATACATTGCGAACATTATCATATTCTGTTATAGTATGATCATGATCTAGGCATCTTGTTGTACTTGTACTCCAGCGATCTTCCGTTAATTTAACATTACATAAATCACAGTGAGTTGTATTAATATAAATTTCATTCAGTAAATCAAAATCAAAGAATATTACTCCCCTAGATTTCCACTTATTAATTCTATTATTTTTTTTTCCTTTTACAGTACGATAATATCTATCATCATATTGTTTTCTATATTTTCTTATTTTTTCTTTATTTTTAAGATAATATTGTTTTTTGTATTCTTTTCTATCCATTACATTGTTTGTATTACAAAGTTTATTTTTAAATAAAAAAATCTTATTAATAAGTATACCATGGATTACAAAGAAAAGAATGAACTAAAAAAGGCTACTAATATTATTATCGCATCGAATGATTACCGATTTAATTATCAGTTCACAACAAAACCTGAACAAATAGAAGGAATATTAGAAGATTCATCCGTACCAATTATGGTTCCACAACATCAATATGATTACTCAGTTAAAGTTGATGAAGGAAATTCTAATGAACTGCCTAAATTGTGTCCACTAAGTTTAGCATCGTGTGGAAATAATCTAGATGATATAGAAGCATTCTACGCTGCTAAATTCCCAAGATTACCAGATGAATATCATGGAATTTTGGCGAGATATAGTACTGGTAGATTAATTACAAAAAAGGAAATTAAAAATAGTCTTAAAAAATCAAAGAAAAAGAATACAGAACTTCCGGTGGGATTCAGTGTTGCTAAAAAAGATATTTCCTTAGATTTTGATTAAAAAATATATATATTATTATTATAATAATGAATACTATAGGTAAAAAGCATCAAAAGCACACTGATTATGGGAGTAAAGGACATCAAATTGTTGTTAAAGGTGCCAAGATAGCCGGCAAGGCTCTTATGGGTGCTGTATTAGGTGGTGGTGCCGCACTTGCTTTATCGGGTGGATTAGGTGAATCAGTTGGAGCCAATGCTAATATGGTTCGTGGTGTTCGGGGAGCATTAGGGAAATAAACCGAAGGTAAGCTTCTCTAAAATAGATATTTTTAATAAATTAATTTTTTGTAAATAATATTATATAATATTATGAGTACAGTAGAAGAAGTTAAAAAGCGTGGCCCCGAGCGACACTTAACTAATCAATATAATTTTGCTGGTCCGGGAACATTCTATGCTGCAAGAATGAAGGGTTCTGACTTTTATGAAAAATTAATGAAGGATGCTGGTAAAAAAATAGTCGGCACAAAACCTTATAATCAGCCAATTAATAAGTTAGACGCGTGTGCTAAAATACACGATAAAGCTTATAATAATCCTCGGGCAACTGGAGATCAAGTCCAACAGGCAGATAAAGTTTTTCAGGATTGTATTGGAAAAATAAAGCCAGGTGATGGTATAGAACAAAAATTATTAGCAATTGCTGCTAAGAAAGGTTTTGATGCCAAACTTGCTGCTGAAAACGTTGGTGTTGTTCGTAAAGGAAGTTTTGCTGATGGTGGAGATAAAAAATCTACTCTTGGAAAGAAAATAGACGCTGTGGCTTCTTATGGTAAGAAGATGTCATCAAAAATTGTTAAAGGAATTAAATTACATTGATTAAGCTACCGATTAAAAAACTAAAATTTTATTATATTTTTTTTCTATTTCATTAGTATAAAATAATGGAAACTGAGCGCTCGATCCCTAAGTCAATTGATTATACTGATGTGCTCCCTGTGGCTGTTCCGGCGGTTGCTCGCCGTAGACGGTTCTATCCGCAGAATGGAACAACTTTTAATGCGAATGGAACCCGAGAAATTAGAATTGAGATAGGTTCTGTAAATTCACTGCTAGATACTCAGCATTCTTATTTAGAATTTTTCGTAACGAACACATCTGCTCAGACTCTTGGTTTTGATATTGGTGGAACTAATATTCTCTTTGAAGAAGTCCGTGTTGAGCAGGGTGGTCGTGTTTTAGCACGCGAACAAGAGCATCATCGCTTTCATGCTGGTATTGTATCTCCAGCTCAAGTCTCAACTGACGGTGAGTTAACTGCAGGTATTGCTCAGTTTGGAAAAACACTTACCAGTAATCTCGCCGGTGCTGCTGGAATAGTTGCTCCTTTCCTTGGTGGTAATGGTTCTGCATATTCATTAACTCTTCATAACCTGAACAATCAAATCCCCGCTGGTTTTTCTGTGAGAATGGTTATGCCCATGCCTACTGGTCTTTTTACTCAAGATAAATTACTGCCTTTACCTCTTGTATCGCAGAACAGTCCTATTACTCTTGTTTTACGAATGACTAATTCACAGAGTGTTGGTGTATGGAATGCTCAGCCGGGTAATGGCGCCTTACAGATAATTAGGGCAAACTACATTGCTCAGTTAATTGAGGTTGGTCCGGATGTAATTATGCAGATGAAACAGATGCAGGCTATGAGTGGAGGTCAGTTGACAATATCTTCTCACGATATAGAACATAATCAGGGACTAATACCAGCTGCTTCTGTTGGTCAGCAAATTGTTCGTGTTCCAATGAGAAAGCGTAGTGTTAAATCATTACTTTTCCAAATCAATAGCGAAGATTTTACCAATGGTGGTGCCGGTATGGCGAACTTTAATATTTTTAATTTATCATCTGGTGGTAATGCAAATATGAATAATTATCAGTTAAAGGTCGGGTCTGTTGTGTATCCTCCTCAACCTGTGAACTGCTGGGGTAATTGTGGTCGTGTCGCTGCTGCGGGTAGATCTCTTCCGGAGCAGGAAAGAGGTGAGTGTGCGATGGAACTTGCCAAGGCATTCGGTCAGTTAGGTTTCACTAATCCCACCGGAAGGATGACTGGTACAGCCTATGGAACAAGTACTGTGAATGCTACTGGTGCTGGTAATCCTAATATGGCTGATGGTGATAATGGTGATGGTGTTAATACAATTGCTCCTGCTAGTGGTCAGGAACTCACTTACACACCATTCGGGTTAGATCTTGATGCATTCCAGCATACAGCAATTGAGGCAGGTGTGAACACTGAAACACTCGCTCTAGAAACCAATTTAATTCTTGATATTGACAATGTTGGTACCTCGGGTGCCGAGCCCAAGAATGTTCACACGTATGTAATTTTCGACAAACACTATTATTTTAATAGCGACGGTAATATTACATTCAGCGAGTAAATTTATTTATAAATTTATAAATAAATTTATTTTCTAATATACTATAAAGAATGTTTTGTTATCTTACGTCAGTAGCTTCGCTTATAAAATTAAAGGCAACTTTTACAGATGACCAATTCACTAAAAAGTGGGAAGAGTTTATGAAGCATCAAAGTTGTTGGCTTTAGTTAATTTTTATATTTTTTTTTTATTTCTATTATTTATAAATAATGGAAAAATTAGATATTAATAATATTGTAGAAGTTCAGGAAATCAAAGAATTAATCTTACACAAACCTAAATTATTAAAATATTTTAATGAATTGGTACATAGAGTTAATCAAGATATTAATGAAGAAAAAGAATGTTTTTATATCAAAGAAGAAGATATTCCTAATGATCAGTTATTAGAAAGTTTATTAGAAGATGATAGTACTACAGATGAAGAATATTAATATATTTTATACTAATATAATGTTGCCCTTATTAGATATTATTTTGATAAATTCATTAAGTTTTTTAGTTGGATTTGGCCTAGGTTGTTTCAGCATTATCAAGTGTTTTTTAATGAAGAAGGAGCCTTCTGATAAAGTAGTCCAAGCAACTTGTTGTGCGATTCCTCGGCAGAATAAAATAATTTTAGAAAGTTAATTACGCATAATTTTTTTATTATACTTATTATAAATAATGACAGATACAAAAATAACCAAAAAGGAACTTCATGCAAAAATTGAGGATTTAGAAAAGGAACTCTATTTATACAAAAATAGAAATCAACTCGCAAGAAATTATCAAATTCTACAGAAAGAATATTATGAATTAGATGAGGAATTTAAGTTATACAAAAAGAAAGAATATTATGATTCGCAACATAAAGAAGAAGTAGAAGAGAGTGAAGATAGCGAATAAACTATTTAAAAACTATTATTTGTATTTAAAACAATATGGAAGATTTACCGGAAGTAGTATATATTATTGATAAACTTAATGAAGAATTTGATGCAGTTCAGCAAGAAAATATTAGATTAAAAAATCAAATTAAAAAATTAATGAATGATAATATTGCATTGTGTATTAAGAAAAGATTGCAAAAGGAAGAATTTTTTCATGAGTATCAATGTATGCAATTAGATATAGATGATTTAGAAAAGATAATTAATGTTAATGATATCAATATTCAGGAATATTATGACGCGTGGTACGGGCCACCTAGAACAGATCCTCACTAATGTTTGGTGATTCAATTTGTAATTGTGTAAAATTTTTGTGAAGCATCTTATCCGGTTCAGCATTAGTATCTATGAATAAAAAATCGTGTTTCTTATTAAATACATATCGTAATGTATCGATATATTCTTTTTTTGGTAATAATATCACTTCATCAAAAAGTGATTCTGTTTCCTTTTTATGTAAATTTTTATAAAATATTATGTGAGATGCAGTTTTTCTTAATTTAGCATCTATTTTATTGTATGCTTGTGAAGTAGCAATAATAGATACTGAACCTCCGGCACCAGCAAGGTGTCTTCTGTTAAAGAATATTTTTTGTAATAAATTTTCGATTTGTCCTTTACCTTTACCGCGAACATCAGCAATTACATCATCAAATACAAATAATACTTTTTCACCGGAATCTTTGATTTCATCCAGTACTCCACTGATATTGTCAAAGGTTGCTTCCTCAAACTTCTGATCATCTGGTATTAGTTCGAAAGGATCATCTGGTGCTGTTATTAAACTTGGACTCCAAACATAAACTTTATCAAATTTCCTATTAAAACACTTCCCCTGTTTGCAAACCAATGATAATATTAAAGTCGTCTTTCCCATTCCGGGTTTTCCTATAATCAACATACTAAACGATTTTCTCGGTAGTGGTTTGGGAATAGTAATATCTTCAGTATCACAAGAAAACTTGACTGGTGTAATATGAATTGGTTTTTCATACTCTATTTCGGTAATGCTTGTCATTATACTATAATAATATAATAATATAAAAATTTATATTTACGCAAATCTAAACTTTAATTGGGGATGTGAATCACGAGGAGCAGGTGGTCTGTATTCTTCTTCCTGATAATTTTGTAATTCTTTATACGATTGTGGTTCCTCAGCTTCTGATAATTCACTCTCAGTTTCACTTTCACTTTCCGGTTCAGGCTGGACAAATTTTACTTTTTTCTTCTTCCTTTTTGGCTTGGGTTTTGGTGAATCATAATCATCAAATTGTCCTGCACCGGAGGAGGGAGGCTGACCATAGTAATAATAATTATTAACGACCTGTTCTCTATAACGTTCTGGTTCTACAACTTCCTTGTATCTTTGAACAGCATGATCTACAGTTTCAGTAGGAGGTAAATTTAATACTTCCTTTTTTTGTAATCTTTGTTTTACTTCCTTTTTTACGAGTTCTTTTTCTTCCTTCAGTTTTGCTTTTTTTTCTGCTTCGATTTGTTTTTTAATTTTTAGATTTTCTGCTCTTTTAATCCTTGCTTTCTCAAACGCCTCTATTTGCTTTTGAGATCTTTGCTTTTTAGTCTTTTTTACAGGAGGGGGAGGTGTCGAAGGAGCTACAGTGGGCTCTTCTAATAACTCTTCATCAACTGAATTGACTTCATCTATCACCAAATCATCACTACGCTCTATTGATTTTTGTTTTAATTCATCTAAAATCTCGTTATCTAGATCTTCCATTGTTATGAATTACTATAGATTTTATTTTACGTATATTAACTTAATTTTTTACATAAGTATAAATATCTAAAAACTTTTATAATGACTTGGTATATTATTATGGACGAGTATTATATCAATTCATTAAAACAGCAAACAAAGAATGTAGAAGAGCAATGTAAAATATTAGATAATTTATTTGATGATTACCTTTTAGAAAAAAGATTAAAAATTGGTTATTGTGATTCATTAAAAAATCTATCTTACTATTATTATGAAAGTATTTTACATAAATTTGGATACCGCAACACAAAGGAGGAATAAATTTTTACATACGGATTATGTAAGGTGGAGAGCAACTACTCGTGCTGAGGTTCCTACTTATATCGAACAAAAGATGTTAAGTATGTATAATTTTGGTAAAGAATCTCACCGGTCAAGATGTGCTTGTTTCCTTAGTCATACTAAACTATTAGAACACATTGTAGAAAATAAATTGAATGATGTTTTAATATTAGAAGATGATGCAGTTCAGTTAAACGACATTCCAACTAATTATCCAAAAGATTCTATAACTTACGTAGGTGGATTTATTTACAATCGACTTATGATGAATCAATCTAAAGTAAATACTGATCATAAAATTGGTATTAATTTATGCCCCTCTGAATTTAGAATATTGGGATGTTTATCTTATATTATCCCCACATACAAAGTTGCTGAAAATATTTTAAATCTTATTTACAGCCAAAATAGATACAAAGCGATCGACATAATGCTTGGCAATATCGGTATAAAACAATATTATAACTATCCTGGAAGTTTTAGAGAAGAAGGTTCTACATCACAAATATCTGTAAAAAATAAACAAAATAAAATCATGACAGAAGATTATCAGTTTATAAGTTTATCTAAATATATCAAAGAAAATTATATATAATTTTCTAATGAATTGTTATAATGGTAAAGACAAATAAACATAAATTTAATGAAAAATATAAACAAAAAAAAGATCAACCAAATTCTAAAAAAGATATCTCAAAATTAACTGGAATTCCAATAAAAATATTAGATGAAGTTTATGATCGTGGTGTAGGAGCTTTTAAAACAAATAGATCTGCAGTAAGACCATCTGTTAAATCGGCGGAACAGTGGGCTTTTGGGCGAGTATATAGCTTCGTAATGAAACAGCAAACTTGGAAAACTGCAGATAAAGATTTAGCGGATAAAGTTCGCAAAAAAAAAATAAAAGGGTATATTAAATAATGGGTTCTATTACCGGATTAAAAAAAGGAGCATTCACAAGTATAGATAACTCAGGAGAAATAAGATTAGGATCATCAATAGATGTTGGAACTGTTGGTCAAGCACTACTATCAGGTGGCCCAGGAAATCCAGCTGTTTGGGGAGCACATACAGGAAATATCCAACCACTCACCGCTGGTTCGCACGTCACTTTTTCATCTGGTAATCCAACTTTTGATGGCTCTATTCCTGATACAATTAATACAACAGCTGGCGGAGGATTATCGGGTGGTGATGGAATTGATATCGTTGGAGCAACCATCGCCACCGACAACGATGAAATTACTATCTCTAATACTAGTGGGTTAAATAAAGTAATTAGATTACCTCATACTTTAACAATTTCACAGAACGGAACAACTATAGATAATTTTGATGCTACCTCAAATAAAACAATTGATTTAGAAGGAAAATATAGTGCTGGAGATGGTATAGATATTTCAGGACATCCGGTTCCTCACATAGAAGCAGATACAGATGAAATTACAATAAGTCATAATGTAGGGGGAGCAGAAAAATTACAGGTTTTAAAAGTTCCTAATACTTTAACTATAACAGATAGTGCTGGTTCTACAGTGATTTTTGATGGTTCATCAACTGAATCAATTACAATTAATGATAATGATACTACGTATTCAGCAGGTAATGGAATGATTTTATCAGGAACAACTTTTAGCACACATAATGATGGTATTACAATAAGTAATTCAGGTGGCACCAATGAAGTATTAAGAGTTCCTAATTTATTAAGTTTTACAGGGTATGCTACCGGAGTCTATGATGGTTCCGGTTCATTAAATATTAATTTAGTTGATACTGATACAACTTATCAAGGAGGAACTGGTATAAGTATTAATACTGCAACAAATCCTGATACTATTAATTGTTCTAATATACCTAATACTGCTTTACAAAATTCTACTATATCAGGTGTTCAGTTAGGTAGTAATTTAGCAAATTTAACTTTCTATGATTCAGGTGGTGCTTTTATAACTAGTTATAATGGATCAAATCCTCCTACTTCTGTGACTCTACCAGCAGCAAGTAGTGAAATATTAAAAAGTATAAGTTTTATAGATAATCCATCCGTGCAGAACTATAATAGAATCTATAATACCGCTAATGATTTTATATTTAGTGGCGGTCAGGAGGGCGGTTCTGATACTTTGGAAATAGATTTCGTTGCTACTTCTACGAGTGGTTATTGTGAGTTTGGGTTTTATGCTAATTCCTATAATCCGGGTATGATTTTTATGGTTGGTATAGCAGCAGCAACAGGGGGAACTAGTCCTTTTTCTACAACTTTAACCTCTGCTCCTGTTTCTATTGATGCTTTTAAATTAGGATTATTTGATGGATCTACTATTAGATACTCACTAAAAGAGATTTTAGATTTTACCAGTTATGAAAACACTTTCCTTACATCTAATTTTTTCTTTAATAATTTAAGTGTTGGAACAAGGTATAGGATGGCGTTATATGGTAGGTGTTATAATTCAGGGCAGATTGTAATAAATACTGGATATCAAGGCCCCAGCGGGTACACTAATAGAGCAGCACATCAACCTGCTTTTATGAAATTTTATGAATATGATAGTAGTATTGGTGGTGCTAGAACAACTGGTTCAGGCGGTATGTAAGTGTTGCTTTAGCAACCAACCCTTAGGGTAAATATTTATTAATATATATATATATTATATTAATAATGAAAAAGAATAATTGGATCCTTTATTTATTTGAGACTGATGAGAAAAAAGATATAGTCAAAATTATGGAATTTAAGACAATGCGCGATGTTTCTTTTGTATTAAATATGGATGCTTCTGTAATATCTAATTGGTATCATGGATTGATTAATGCTAGAGGTATTCTAAAAAATTGTGCTCTTTATCAAAGTTTAACATTACAATGAATTGCTTTACCTTTGGCTTTACCTATTGGTCAAAATACAAAATCAATTTAAAGATTATGGTCTTATTAGAAGTAGAATGTATAATTGTAAAATTTATCATAATTTACCAAATAAAGATAATATAATATTGCTGGATATTAATGTTAAAAACCTTCGGGAGTTAGCCAATGAATTAGATATGAGTTATCAACAGGTCGCAGATTTAAATTCACGAGGTATTAGAAAATATCAAAAATTTAAGTATTTTCCTAAAATAGAAATTACCCCTATTAAAAAATAATGTATAAGAAAATATAGATGCCTGATGAACGGATAAAAACCAACAATGAACTTCTCCTCCAATTATCTGCAGAACTGAGATCTATATCAACTAATATCAATTCATTACAAAATAGTATGAATGAAATCAAACAAGATTTAACAAAATTAAATTATAATGAATCTAAACTTCAGAAAGGTGAAAATCTACAGAAGCAAACTGGATGGTTTATTTGGTAATTTAATCAAAATCCAAAACAATTTCTGGTGAATGCTTCTTGACCCTAAATCGGGTTGCTTCTAATTCTTCTTGTTTTTGTTCATTAGTTTTTCTTCCTTTTTTTTTCCCTTTGTATGTACAATCAGCAGTACCATGCAACACTTTATAATAATCAGGATATTTAGATTTCCTCTTAGGATACTTTTTAATTAATGTTTCTGACATTCTAATACTTATGAATATTATTTTAAATTAATTTTAACTTCTTGTAAATTGGACAAACTAATTTAAAGATTTCTCACAAAGAATATTATATATATTATATTATTGATGAATCAAATAATAATCCCCTCAAGTCAAATTAGAGCAAGTGGAGTTAGAATTATACGATTTGATAATATTGACCAATTTACAAATCCTGAAACTTATTTAAAAAACGTATTCAGACAATATTCGGGTCAAACAATAAAGGTCGCTCGTAAATTTTTTAAGGATGGTGTCGTTGAAAGTGCTATCACAGAAAACGTTCCCAAAAAGGGATTTAATTCCTGGTGGAGAGGTTTTACAAAAAGTTTTATATATATTGATAGTGAAAATATTGTTCTTGCTGATGAATATTTTAAAGGTGGTATACAACCTCAAATACTAATTATGACCGCAGATAAAGTTGGAATATCCAACTATAATCAGTTTTTTTTAGATGGAACTACCCATTGTGTTTTTACTCCTATCAAGGATTGGGCAGTTCACACAATAACAAATTGTAAAACAAAAAGCAGTGAAAAAAAATATAACGCTATCATAAACAAAATCACAAAATTAGAAGATAAATATAAGAGCGGCGTATCGACTGAAAATTTCCAAAGTATATGTGATCAATTACAAATTGGAATCGAAATAGATATGCCGAGCAGTTCATTAGATAAAAATACGCAATATATAAAAAAACGATCTCAAAAAAAACCTTTAAAAAATTTTAAATTTATCAATACAAGATTGAATCATATAGAATTAAATAAAATTACAAATAAAGATAATTACATTGAGGTATCTCAACAATTTCTTAATGAATTGGTTCGTGAGTCAACCGCCGGCCCAGCCAAAGATTTTATAATGTGGAAAGGACACAAAGATAATATCAGACAAGTTAACACATTAGAAGGAATTTATAAAATACAAGATAAAGATGGTTATTTAAAAGAATGTACAGAATTTGAGAAATTTAATAATTTAAAAGAATTTAGGTTGGAATACTTTTCTAACAAACAATTAAGTAAATTCTTACTGAACAATATTAATGTAAATCAATCAATTATCTTTGATCATCCATACCCACAAAGAACAGAAAGAGGTTGTATCTATGAAGAATATACTAAATTAGATTATGATGAATTAATCTTATTAGAACGAGAACTCCTTGACGAAGACGACGATGACACTGAATTAAGATTAGAAATAATACAATTCATTAAAAATTCTCAAAATTTAAATCACATTGATATGACAAAAGCATACACACGGGGAAGTGATTGTTCTTATTATCAAGGATATTTAGGTAAAATTACTGATTTTAGAAAAACGAAGAAAATAGAAGGTTTAGGTATTTATATGATTCGTAATATTAGGAACATCCCACCACTATTACAAAAATTAAAAGTATTATATGAATATAATGCATACCCCTCACCGGAATTAGAATTCTACAAATCATTAGGAATAACTTTTGATATAGTATTAGGTTGCTGGGGTTCATCAAACAATATTGATTTTGGAAATAATTTCAATGAAGGAATGTTTAAAAAAGAATATGGAATCAGACACTATTGTCGTTGGTATGGATGTTTACAAAAAGTAAATAAATATGAAAGATATAATTTTAATTGTGAAAATTTAGAATTTGCTAAATTAAATAATAGAAATTCATCTTGCGATATTAGATTTAATGATTATGATAAAACTGGAATTATAGAATATAAAAAAACAAAAGCATACCATTCAGCACACATTGCATCATTCATAAACTCTTATTGTAGAATATCTATGTTAGAGCAGTTATTAAAATTTAAAGATATTAATCAGATAATTGCTGTTCAGGTTGACGGAATATACTACAAAGGAGATGTAGAAATTGACAAGTTATTTTCTATAGATAAAAAAGCAAAAGGAATAAAATATATTTATGGCGAAGAATATGTTATTGACTGCGAAAACGATTTTACAACTTTTTCTAATCTAGCTCTTAGTAGAATTAATAATCAAATTGAGATTCATATTGGTCAAGGAGGAGCAGGTAAAACACATAACAATTTAATTGACAAAGGACTAATCGCTCCATTATATATAGCGCCATCATGGAAATTATCAAGAAACAAACAAATAAATTATAATATAGATTCTAGTGTATATTATTATTTAGTTTCTAAAGATCCCGATTTATATTTACCGTTATTACAAAATTATAATACTTTAATATGTGATGAAATTAGTATGTTGAGTGAAGAAGATAAACAAATAATAATCAAAAGATTTAAAAATCATAAAATAATATTCTGTGGAGATATTGGATATCAATTACCACCAATCGAAGGTAGTGAATTTTGTAGAGAAAATTATCCTGTAAAACTTCATAGAACAAATCATAGATGTCAATGTAATAAATTAAAAAATATATTAAAGTTATGTAGAAAGGCAATTAGATCGGGAAAAGATACTATAGACGATGATGATATTTTAAAGCACTTCACTATAATAGATAAAGATAATATTGACTACTCTGTAGAAGATATGATCTTAGCAAAAACACACATCAAAAAAGATTATTATACAGATAAATATAAAAATTTAGAAAAATATTATATCAAAGAAAATACAAAAGATTATTGTAATGGACAAATTATTATTGGTCAAAAACCCGAACATTGTAAATCTGTAATACAACACGCCTACACTATTCATAGTATCCAAGGAGAAACCGCACCAAATAAATTATTCATAGATATGGAAAAGATGCACAATCTACGTATGTTCTATACAGCGATAAGCAGAGCAAAAAAATATGAACAAATTATACTTATAAAATAAAAATAATATATAAAAGTATAATAGATGTTAGCAGCTTATCGTGAAACAAATACTGATGCCTCGCGCGTCCTTTACATTAATAGTAAGGATGCAACCACATACTACAATAACAACCAGAGCGATTTTGTATTCACATTACAAGAACCAATTGTTGTTCCCGAACATCATTCAATGATGATGTCTGTTTATTCAGCAGAAATACCTTACAGTTTTTATAATTTTAGAGTTGGAGTGAATTGCAGATTAGATTATGCTATAACATTATTTAATACTCCGGCTGATTATGATGCGAATGGATTTCTTGATTTAACACCTGTCGGAGCACAAAGTTTACTATTACCGGAAGGAAATTATAATGCTGTTGAGTTAGCAGATTATTTGACAAATAATGTTGTTGCTCCTGGTCCTCTATATCCTCTTGAAGTGACGTTTGATAGTATTTCATTAAAATTTAGATTTAGATGTGTAATCGCAAATCAAAGAATTACATTAGCTATGAGAAATAGTGCATCAACACAAGAAGATATGAATGAAGAACTTGGATTTGATTTAATTAATATAGATGGAGATCCTTTTGTAGAACTTAATGCTGGTGGAACCCAGTGGTTTAATGGTTTCTCAAATCCCCCCGCTGTACCACCCGGAGTTGGTGTTGATACAATTAGAGATGGTCCTTTTTTATCAGCACCTACGTATTTTCTATTTGCTGATGATGTAGTAGATATGACTAACTCAATAAGATCTTTATTTTTACGAACAAATCTATCAACCACTTCTGTTTTAGATTCACACATCGGTGGAGGATTTTCTAATATTTTAACAAGAGTTCCTATTAATGCTGAACCAGGTGGAATTATTACAATTAAACCAACTGATGGGGACGTTCATAAATTATTATTAAAAGTAAAAAGTATTACAAATATAGAAATTACATTGACTAATCAAAAAAATCAAGTAATTAATCTTAATGGATTAACTTTTGATATTTCATTAAAATTAGAATTTATTGCTGATGAAGATTTAATGCCTGCTCCAAACAGAAGATTAGATTTTGAGCAAGGACAACAAAAAGCTAAAGAGCAGGAACAAGAGCAAAAAAAAACTAAAAAGAAAAAATCAAAGGAAACCAAAAATAAAAAAAGTAAATAATTATATATAATGTTTGATAGTATATTTGGTAAGAAACATAACTCAAAAAACGATTATGGAAAAAAGGATGAAAGCCTTTTTCATAAAGGATTAAAGTTTGTGGCGGACAAGGCAGATAGTGTTGCGGATGTTGCAAAATCGGTTGCTGATGTATCTGGAACAATTGCAAGTGGAGCAGGAGTATTAGCAGGAGGTGCGGCGGCTATTGGTCTTGAGCCAGTGGCGGCTGGTCTCGCAGGAGTAGCAGGGGTCGCTAAAGGTGTTCAGGGAATATCTACTCTAGCATCCAAAGGAGCACGCGCAGCAGGAGCTGGAGCAAAAGGTTCATTAGCAGCAGAAGCCGCAATAGACAAGGCAAGGCGTGGTGATTTCATGGGAGCTATCAAATCAGGTAAAGAAGCAGGAGCACAATTAAAAAGTGCAAAAAGTCAGAGTGCTGGATTAAGAAAAGATATTGAACGACGTAAAAAGAAATAAATAAAATATTTTATATTTATATATGAGTATTGAGACTTGGCTTAGTATTTCTATTTTTTTAAATTTCTGTTTCGGGTGTGAAGGATTATACCGAGACAGACATAAAATAAAAACTTTCAGTTTATTTATAAAAAATAAATTATATTAATTATATAATATAATGGAAAACGTAAATACAGTTAATGTTTTATCAATAGATGAAGAAAAACTTAAGTACAGAGCAATCATAGCCGTCCCAGGCGTAGCAGGAGCAATAGTAAATCGCGGGAGATATCAATTTAATATGCCGGCACCCACAAGTATTGCAAACAGTGATTATTATTCGCAGTGTACAATGAAAATAAGTAATTTTGCAGCATCAGGTCAAAACGGTAATGGTGCTCCAGGGTGGGCGGGAAGAGCTGCAGGAGTCGGTGTTAAATTACAATGCTTGGAAGTAAGATTAGATATTCCATCCACTCAAACAGTGAGCCTCACAACAATAACACCCCCTGGCCAGCCAGTGAATCTTCCAACTGGTGAACAAAGAATTGGTGGATTCATAGAACTTCTCAATTTAGATATTGTTTCTGTAGGTGATGCCGCTGGTAATGTAGATTTAATAGCACAACCAGATTGCGCAGTTTGGAGGGGGTCTGGTTCTGGTGAGCCAATTCTCTGTGGAAATCCGTGGGGCAAACAGATCAATATGACACTGATAAATCCTTTTGATAACAGACCGTGTTTTATTCATAATGCTGGTTTCCCTGGCAATGAAGACGGCACCTATATTTTACAGTTAGATATTGAGATGATCAAAAATAATTAAAAACTAAAAAAATTAATTACCAAAATTATTTTATATATTAAAAGTATAAAATAATGACTGAGCGAGTTCTTCCTTCTAACGTTGACTATACTAAGATTTTGCCCTTAGCGGTTGAGAGCCGATCGCGTCGCCGGTCTTTCTTTCCTACTAATGGACAGACTTTTACCAGTGATGGTAATAATATCGTGCGCATTGATGTTTCAGCATCTGCCTTTTTAGACCCGAAGCATTCCTACCTCCGTTTCCGTATGGTAAACACCACTGCTCAGACACTTGGACTCGACTTCGGTGGTGGACACGGCTTCATCCGCCGCCTGCGTATAGAACAGGCAGGGAATGTTCTTAGTGATATCAATCACTACAATAAATTAATGAGTGCGATTGTTCTTCCTTGCCAGGGTGGTGTGGATTCAGTAGCACACCGATCTATTACCGAGGGTCAGCGCTTTGCGAATGCTCGTGCTGTTGGTACTTCTACTGCTCCTACTCTAGGTCCTGATATGTCGGGTGCTGTTGTCAACACTCCAGTAAATAGTAATGCTCTTGTTGATACCCTTGCTAATAACGGTTCGTATACATTCTCAATTCCTCTCATGAACGGTCTCCTTGGAACAACCCAGGACAAGATGGTTCCACTACAGATGTTAGGTTCCTCTCCACTCACTATTGAGATTGAGTTAGCGGATGCCCTTGATATTGGTGCCTTTGGTGCTGCAGTCGCCGCACCAACTTACAGATTAGAAGATGTTCGCTACATTGCCTCCCTTGTTGAGGTTGGACCGGAAGTAGATGCCCAGTTAAGAATGGTCCAGGAAGTTTCCGGTGGAAAATTAGTTCTCAATGGTGTTGATTACACACACTTTAACGGAACTGTTGGTGCAGGTTCATCGGGTAATCAGGTAATTAATGTTCCTGCTCGACGCAAATCATTAAAATCGCTCTTCTTTGTAGGAGCATCCCAGCAATACGCAGCTGGTGCCGGTGCCGGTAATCATTCGCAGTCTTACAACTTATCGTATGGTGGTACTATGACATTAGTTGATTACCAAATTAAGATTGGTTCTGTTGTTTACCCACCTACTCCAGTTGACTGCCGATTCCAGGGTCCTAATAACTCTTCGGCATTCAGCCGCGGTGAAGCACTATCTGAACTTGCCAAGTGCTGGGGATCAGTTTCCTCCGCCCATGGCGTTGGTTCACTATCAACCATCAATTATCAGTTAGACCAAGGGAATGTCGCCCTTATCCCACAGGATCCGGGTGCTGGTGTTGGTGTACCCTCTTACAGATTTGCTCCATACGCAATGGACTTAGAAAGTTTCCAGCGAACTGCTTTAGAATCTGGTGTAAATACGAGTGATAGATCTCTTCCAATCTCCCTTATCCTCAATGTTGGTGGTGGTGCTGCTGTGGCCAACGAGCAATTTAACATTGATGCATATGTTGCTTATGATTCTCTCTACTTCATAGATAGTATTGGAAACATTCGCGTCTCTATGTAAATATTTAAATAACTCTTTAATTTATAATGATTCATCAAGTTTATGGAATTTTTAATGATGGAATACTATTAAGTGATATTCCAATCTACAAAATTAATGTTGATGAAACTTTTGCTTTTTGTGAAAAACATAATTTAGAATATAAATTATGGAACTTGAAAGAATGTGAAAAATTGATAGATGAACACTTTCCTAAATATAAACAATTGTGGAATGATTTTAGATTTCCAATCCAACGTGCTGATTTTATTAGATATTGTATTTTGTATAAATATGGTGGATTATATATTGATTGTGATATTAGACCGGTCAAAAATTTAGATAGTGTTTTTAATGAACCGATGTATTTTGTTCATTGGAATAATGATATAAAAAAACTTCCCTACAATGCTATAATGGCAAGTCATCAAAACAACAAACTAATGTTAGAAATTATCAAACAATGTTATAAAGATTTTTATGAAAAAAAAGAAATTAAAGCATACGAAACTTGGAAAGGAAGATTCGTGTTTCAGACAACAGGTCATCATATGTTAGAAAGAGTTATCAAAAAAAATAATATAAATAAAGATAAATATTTTCACGATGTTTTATATATTCATAACACAGAAAAAAATAGTAATATAGGTGATTGTAATAATGCTCTGTTCTACGATGCTAATGCTTCAGTTTGGTATGACAATTTGATTTAGTTCCTCTAATTGAGCTTTGATATCATCGTCTCGAGATCTTCTACGAGTTCATCAGTAATACCCTCTCGCGCACACTCGCCCCTGCCATCTTACCAATTCTAACCTGCTGTTGGAGTTGGTCGTTCTCCTCTTTGAGTTTTTCGTTTTCTGCCATGAGTTCCTTTACTTGCCTAAAATAACTAAAAGAATATTGTTCGTCAAGTTGTTCTTTGAGTTGTTCTTTGAGATCATGAATCTCCTCCTCCAACTCCTCACGCATCTCCTCCACTTCCTCCACAGAGGCATCCGCCAGCACCGCCACCCTCTCCTTGTATCTCTCTTCCTCCAACAGGTCAGGGATTTTCTCTACCTGCTCTTTGAGTTTCTTGTTCTCCTCTTTGAGCTGTTCATTCTCTCCAATGATATCCGCCATTGTGAATAGTTTTTTGTTCTGTTGATAAAAAAATAATAGGGCAAATCAAATTTATGATAGTTTTATTAAGAGTAATTTTTTAGTCGCTATCATCATCGCTATCAGAACTAAGGTAATAATACAAATTATGCTCTTCCAGTTTTTGCTTGTATTTAAAAATTAATCTAGCCGAACCTTGATTTGTAATATACTCAATATCCCTTTCTAAATTTGATATTTTATTTTTATAGCGAGATTCATAATCCGTTTTGACAGCCTGTACTATTGCAGGATTATGTAATATATTATTTCGATAATGACAAGTTTCAGTAATTAATTGTTTATTATGTTCTTTTAGTTCCTCTAATTGAGTTTTGATATCATCGTCTTCATCGAGATCTTCTGCGAGTTCATCAATAATACCCTTTTGCTCTTCAATGATACCTTTGAGTTTTTTGTTTTCTGCCGTGAGTTCCTTTACCTGTTTAAAATAACTAAAAGAATATTGTTCATCAAGTTGTTCTTTTAGTTCTTCAATGGTCTGTTCGAAGCGTTCCTGGGAATCCATGCGAGAATTATAATGCCTCGCCTGCAGGTCAAGGAACATCTGGATGAGTTCATCCTTCTTGATCTTCTTAAGAGCAGTTTTGTTGTAAAGAGTTGCCATTGTGAATAGTTTTTTGTTCTGTTGATAAAAAATAATCAACCAAATCAAATTTATGGATATTTTTATATATATATATATTTCCTTTTTTCTACCCAAGGGGTGTTATTTTTGTAAAAATACCAAAATATTCGGGTTTTAAAATTGTTCATACAAGGAATTAATAATTTCCTCACTGGTTTACCTGAGGAAATTATTAATTCCTTGGACGGAATTTCCTGGATTCTGAAAAGTTCACCACTACACAGGGGGT
>WLWF01001149.1_pt1 | contig 23038 bp, 36 predicted proteins | sample 6718331 | NCBI WGS metagenome assembly WLWF01 (sample SAMN12718692, study PRJNA515312) | sponge metagenome | isolation source: marine sponge | host: Mycale hentscheli | place: New Zealand: South Island, Marlborough, Capsize Point | collected 2003-05-01
TACCTTTTTGAAAATTAATAAGTTTTATCCATGTAGTATAATTAACATCTGACCAACTACTAATAAGCTTAAATTCTTTTACCTAACCTTCTTTTTTTATTTTAACCTTCATATATATATAATAGAAATTCTTGTTATTTAGTTTAATAGTGTATATTTGCCACCAGTTTGTATTTCATTTTAGTTAGAGGGTTGTAAGTTTACATAGCTTGCAGCCCTTTTTTTATTGCACAAAATACTTTCCTGCATTTGGATTATCTAAATGATATATAACATTATATCTAATACCATCTATAGCATGGTTATAAGAATCATGGTATAATTTAGAACCCTTGTCGCTGTATATATAATTATTTAGCTCTTTAGCTATGTTAGTTGATTCAGGTGTAATAACTAAATGATAATCTTGCATTCTAGTTATACCACTTTCTATTGTTCCTTTCTTAACTGGCTTTATATTAACTCCTAAATGCTTTAAGTCTGCTATTAGTCTAGGTTCTGCACTGTCAGCAATTACTAATTTATTACCTATTTTATCTAATACTATTTGTGCTAGTTCTTGCGACTTTAAACCATTCTTATATATATGCTCTTTTAAATATATCTTTTTATGCTTTTTATCTATTGCAACTTCTGTAAGTGAATCAGGATCAATACTAAAGCCAAAGTCCATACCACATGATGTCTGCAAGTTATTAGGATTAAATTCTCCAATACTCCAATTATCAAATACAACTCCTTCTGCTTTATCTAACCAACCCCCTAATATTTTATGCTTATACTTTTTAAAGTTATTATGCTTTATAGTCTTAATACGCTCTAGGAAGCTCTGTGATAGATTATCTTCATTATCTAAGTATGTACTATGTATGTAGCATACATTGTCTTTAGATCCGTTAAAACCTGCTTCTATTCCTTTATTCTCAAAAAACCGCTTGTATATCCAGTGCTCTTTTGTAACAGGATTTAATATTAATATAATTCTATTTTGTATGTTTTTTTCTCTTATACTTAAATCAATAGTATCAAATATATCTTCATCTATTAATTCTTCAGCTTCATCTAATACCCAGTTAGAAACTCCTGTTAACGATTTAAGGCTAGCAGTCTGATTTCCTGCTGAGGTTTTAATGCCTCTAAATAGTATGTCTGATTTGTTTTTAGTGTTTACTACTTCTGACTTGTTTATGCTAAATGTATTATCATATCCTAATAGCCCTATTTTTTCTAAGAACTCAGGAATAATTGATAAGTGTGCTGATACCATTGTATATCTAGTAAACAATACTCTAATGTTTCTAGACATTGTAAGTAGTGTTAAAAATACAGTAACTGCAAAAGATTTGCCTGAACCTCTACCACCTGTAATTATAAAGTATCTAGCATTAGATTCAAATAATGGATTGTATTTCTTACTCAGTATCAGTGTCTATAAATGTTATTAGTGGAATATTTACGCTTTCTTCATTAGAAGTAACATCTACTCTTTGCTGAGGTTTACCATAAAAGTATTCAAAGAATAACTTAACCGCCCATTGTTCTTTTTTTTCTAATCCTTTTTGTAATGACTCTAAGGCCATACCATTCATAGGTGTTAGATTCTCTATTAGCTTCTGTTCTTCTGCTTTAGCTTTTCTACCTGCCCCTGCTCTTTTGCCTCCGTGTGTACTCATTTTGAAATAATTTGATTAATCAAGTCTATACTATATAATAGAAACATCTTGAATTTATTTAAAACATTTTTTTTTGTGCTTCTTTTTTATTTATTCTCTCACTTGCAATTTTAAAATACTTTTCGTCTTGCTCTATTCCTATAAAATTACGATTTGTGTTTTTTGCTGCTACTCCTGTTGTTGCGCTTCCCATTGTAAAATCTAAAATAGTTTCATTTTCGTTGGTGTAGGTTTTTATAAGATATTCCATTAAAGCTACAGGTTTTTGTGTTGGGTGTATTGGTGGGTGTGGTCTATTATATTTTAATACTTGTCTTGGATATTTCTCGTTACCTTCTCTATTGACTCTTTTAAAATTTCCATATAAATTATTATTTTTGCAAGTTATATCATTAATTGCTTTCCCTATTGAATTAGATTTTTTACCTATTGTCATTATAGGATTGTAAGTGCATTGTTTTTTATAAAATACAGATATGTTTTCTACATTTCTCAAAGGCTGTTTTTTAGAATTAAGATGTCCACTTGGTCTATCTTTTTTCCATATCCAATCATACTTGTAGTTTTTAATATTACTCATTCTTAATAAAGAACTGAAAGGCTCAGAACCAAATAAAACTATTGCACCATTAGGTTTTATAATTCTATTTAATTGCTCCCACATTAATTTAAAGTCTATAACACTATCCCATTTACAAGCAGTCGTACCATAAGGGGGGTCTGTTATAATAGCGTCAATACTCCCATCAGTTATTGTTTTCATTACTTCTAAGCAATCTCCTTTATATAATTTACTCATATTCATTTGGTAGCATTAATCTTATACCTAGTTCTGTTAAAGCCCAAATGCGTATTTGATCTGCATATACTTCAAATTCTTTAGAGTTCATCCTAGCTGTACTGTTTACAGTTTGTAGGCCTATCTGTTTTTCGTTTATTTCTATGCTTTGCCACTCACTAGAAAACTTTATTTTTAAAGTATCGTGCATTTCATCAGGAAAATAGCCTAGCTCTTCTGATAATGGTTGTACTATACAAGCCCAGTAATAGTTGTTTTGCATATTGCTTCTATTGTTTCTTTGCTTCTTAACTTTAACTATATAATCATTACCTAATTCTTTTAAATAGTTTATCAGGCTTTGTTTATCTTTATTAGAATTAATTACAAAATTCATTAATCAAAAGATTCATTTATACCCCTTTCTCCTATTAGCTTTTCTTTAGCACTTGACCATAGCCTATCGTGTCGTTTCTTTTTGCTTAATGATGCTTCTGTACGTTTTAGGCTAGGCATACCATCTACTGGTTTACTATCCATGTATTTATTACAACTACAAATAACATCAGCAACCCACTTATTATCTCTAAACATTATTTTAGCCTTAGTTATTTCTTCTTCTTCTTTACCACATGGGCATACGTATAATGTCATTTTGCTAAGCCTCCTGTTTTAATATCACTTTTTTTATATAGTTTATCTAATTCAAAGTGTAAATGATTTATTGCTTTTTGTATATCCTGTTCAGCAGGGTTGCCTTCTTTTTTTCCTGCTCTTAATAAATATGATACTGCTACACCTGTATTATATCCAAGTTCAAAGTCTTCTACTACTTTTCTAGCTGAGTAACCATATTTAGTCCCTGAGTAATATAAAGGCTCAGGCGTTTTCTTGTAATCTTCTTTTTTTGTCATTTTCTAGTATTTTAATTAATCCTTCTTGTGTGTTTAGTGTTCTTGATTTTTTAAATTTTCTATACTCTTCAGGGCTGTATATTAGTTTAACTTCCCTTACTAAATTATCTTCATTATATTTTACTATCCATCTACTTGAATAGTGCATCTTATTTTTTTTTAAGTGTGTTAAGTAACTCATATACTATATTTTTTATAAATTTTTTTAATACCATCAAAGCAAGCAGATAAACAAGACCCACAAGAAGTAGTAGTTTTGTAATTAGTCATGTGTATAGTATTATATATTTCTATCATTTTACTTTTAGCTGCATGATCTTTTGCTCTTCCTGTTTTTAAATCATCCCATAGCTTAATAACTTCATCTATTATTTCTTGTGGCAAATCATCAGGCGTTTCTATTTCTGTTGTTTTTTGCCAATACTTTTTAGGGCATTCCTGAGGTGCAATTCTTGCTTTAACTTTCATAAAACAAAGACACACTTTACAGTTACCAGTTAGCTTAAAATAATAATCACAACTTTTACATATTGTTATTCTATCTTCATAAACATCATTAGAAACAAAAAACTTATTCATATATTCTTCTATCATCTGGGTGCTTAAATCCAAATTGCATAATAAAACTGTTGTTTTTTATAGGATCATACATCTTCATTTAATTCTTTTTTTAATATTGTTCTTACTTTGTGTATTGTAGTGAATATGCTATTTCTGCTTATTCTAGTTTTAGCCGCTAATGAGTCTAAAGTTTCTCCTGAATAGTATAGCTTAAATAATTCTCTATCGTACCAATATGGTATCTTATCTAATTCTTTATCAATTAACTCTAATTTATACAAACTTGTGTTGTCTACTTCTTGATTTGGAATATTTGATATATGTTTATTATTATAATTATTATCTCCATTATTAATATTATTAAAAGTTGTACTACAATTATTGCTAAAGCTATCAATATGTTTATAATACTTTTCATACTTATAATAAAAATTACTTCGTGGACTTGTCAAAGCTCTTCTTAATGCTACAGCCCCGTATTTTGTTATTCCTTTAATTCCATCCTTTTCGTAAATTGACCTTAAAGTTTCAGGGTTCATTTGCAGGAAATATAACATAAGCTCCTGTACTGCTTCATTAACTTTATTTTCATCCGTTGTTAAGCCATAAGCCATTGTTCTAAATTTGTCTGTTAGCTTAGATATTTCTTTATATATCTCAGTCATTAGTAGGCTCTAATAAATCTAGCTTATTTACTGTCTCTTGTAGCATTTGATCTAATACAACTTTGTATGCTCTTACCACAGCTGCATTAGTTTTAGTTTCTATACCTGCAAAAAATCCATTTGTAGCTACTGATATATTAATTGGTAAAATCATAATCCAGTCATAAAAATTGTTTTCTCTAACTCCTTGACCATATCCATTACTGTAGTCAATTATAATTTGTATTACTTCTAAATAATTATTATACCTTGTTTGAGTTGTTACTTCTTGCACAAACTGCTTACACATAGTTATGTATATTTCAATTATAGACTTATGCTCTTCACTTGAATATATTGCAGTATGCATACGCCAAAGATATAAAAAAAGTTACTCAATACTTTTTTCTTTTTTTAATTTATTAACAGCCTCTTTATAATAACTTATCTTATCTTCATAATCTACTCTAGCAAACTTTTGTATTTGCCTAGCTTTTAATTGTAGCTCTTCAGCAGTTCCTTCTCCATATTTAGCATCTAAATTAATTCCAAATTTGAACTGTTCGCCTTGACCGAATAAATTATCTGCTGCTGACTGTGGTTGTACATTAGTTTCGCACCATCTCGTACTAAGGTGTTTCCTAGACATAAAATGACCTGCATGTATGCTTTTATAATGGTAAACCCTGCCAGAAGTAAAACACTGTACAAGCCCTTCATCTGTTGAATTTTTTAGCCTAATATATAAACTAAACCACTTATCTAGCTCTTTTTTTAATTTACTAATTGGTTTTACCATAGCATTTCTTGTATAAATTCTTGCGGTGGGTCTACATAACAATATTGTGCAATTGTAGTATTCCTGCCAAATCTAGTTTTTTTGATTAATTTTATACTGTCTATATCATAGCCTTTTTGTCTATGCTTAAATATAATGTCTGCTAGTCTAGTAGCTCCATATTCCTTAATGGCTTCATAACTTGTGATCTTACCATAAGTCTTTAAGTGCCAAAGTATTGCATCTGACTGGCTCTGAACTTGATCCTGTGTAATTTTAATTGTTTTCATTTTTTTAGTTTGTAGTTTATTTGCAGCAATATTGCTGCTATTATAGCCCATCCTATCATTTAATTAGTTTTGGTTCAGGTCTGTAATGTGGAATTTTCTTTGGATTTTCTCCACTATCAAACGCAGCCCTAGCTTCCCATATTATATCTTTATAACTGTTTAACCATCTAATATAAACAGGAATATTAAAGTGTATAAAATCACTTTTAATATCCATCCTTATACCTTCATAAAAAGCATTTTCTGCATCTTCAATATAAAAATTTTTATAAATTCTTTTTAAGTCTTTAGCTAAGTCTTTTGACATTATCATAATTGTATCTTCTTCTATATTGTTTTGTCCTAAACCAATATATGTTTTACTTACTAAATCTACAGAACTAGTTAATAGTTCTTCTTCAGTCATTGTTTTAATTTGTCTCATTTTTTAATTGTTTTAATAGTTTTGCTTTTACATTTATATTTTTTTGTAGATGTTGATGTATTTTACTCATGGTTACTGGTTTCTTTTTTTCTCTACCTTCCCATGTTCTTACACAGGCTTTCCAACTTTTCATTGTTTCTTTTCCTATTTGCCAACCTTTACTTTCATAAAAATCTATAAATGATTCAGCATCTATATTATTGTTGCGTAATATACAATAATTTTTAACTTCATCTAAAGTTGGTTTTTTAAAGCGCTCCTTTTTATTACTATCTGTAAGATTAGTATTATTTATATTTATATTAGTATTATCTGTACAAATATTTATACTACCCTTGTCTTTTAATTTAATGTACCTTGTCAAAATTTCTTTACTACCTTGTTTAAATATAACGTTACGCTCAATATAACCATTATCTTCTAACATTTTAAGCCAGTTTTGTATCGATCCTCTACTAACTTCATATAGTTTGCAAAAGTATTGAGTAGATGCATTGCATTTACCATTCATATTACATAGTGCTGTTATCTCTGCATATAGCAGTTTAGCGTTTGGTGTTAATTTTTTACTATATCTAACCTCAGCAGGAATAACAGCATAGTAGTTTGGTTTCTCCATTATATTATTTCTATATTATAGTTGCAATTTGTGAGTGCTAACTTACAATTTTCTAATTGTTTATAAAAATCTTTATAAGAAACTTTAATATCAGCTTGTACTTTGCCTGATGTTATTCTTAAAGTTGTTTGATGTTTAAAATTATTAAAAACACCATTTGCTTTTAATTGCCTTTTTAAATCATTAAGGTTTTCAAAAGTTCTTTTATCTCCTTGTAAATTAGAATAAGCATTATATATTTTATTAAATACTTTTCTATATTTTGGAAAAGTTTTATAATTAGCATCATGAGTTTTTTCATAATGATATATTAAGCTTCTATCTCTATTAAGTTGTTTAGCTATTACATTTTGGTGCGTTTGATCAACCATTCTAGCAATAACACTAACTGCACTTCTAGGTATATGATATTCTAGTTTTCTGCTTTTTAATGACAAAGAGCCTTTTGGCAACCCAACTAAGCTTGTAGTAAGGTCGCATAAATTTTTAAAGTTTTCTTCTTGTATCATAATTAAAAAGGTAAGTTTAAATCATCATCATCATCAAAAGAAACCATATCATTATTAGATAACTCTTGTTTACTGTTTACTGTAAATCCATAACCATCTATATTATGATAGTATTTGCCTTTGTATTCTCTAGAATATACATTACAATGAACTGTAATATTAGCACCCTCTTCAAGCAAAGATATTTTATTAACCTTATCTCCAAATGCGCTTACACAAATAATATTATTAAAGTCTTGTCCTGTATCAATTACTATACTTTGTTTTTTCCATTCTTTACCTGCCTTAGAAGTTCCTGATTCTACTTCTAATTTTTTTACTAGTTTTCCTTTTACTTCCATTTTTTATTTATTTAATTGATTAATATTTCTTTTTAAAATCTTCTGCTTCATCTTCTCCTTTTATTCCTATTTCATACAGTCCTAAAATTTTAAGAGTAGCACGAGCAAAGGCTCTTTTTTCTGCCATCTCTAATACATAATGCGAGTTAGTATTACCATCTTTAAAGCTAGCACCTTTTAAAGCTGATCCAAAAGTTTCAATTGTCTTATCTCCTTTAGTTGCTATTGCTTTTACGCCTGCAAAATTATGTTCGCATTTTATTACTTCATAATTAATATCTATTGATTCATGCGCCTGTATTTTTTCTATAGCACTTCTAGTCAATATAATATAATGTTGATGCTTAAAAATATCTTCTTTTTCTAATTCGTACTTTAAGTACATTTCTTTAATTTTTTCAGTTTTCATATTTCTTATTATTTATTTTTATATTACTGTAGCATTTTCGTTACACTTGCTACATTTTTCTGTGTTTCCTATAAACTTAGCTTCACAGCACTCTGTTAATTCTGTATTAAAACATTCATTACAAATATTTTCATAGTCAAATTTCCAGTCTAATTCTACATTGCAGCAAGTACATTTAGAGTTGCTACCATTCCAGTTAATAGGGTTGTTAGGGTCGTTTGCTATATGCGTATCCATTAGTAGTTATATTGTGTTAAGTCCTTATAGTTATAGTATTCGGTTTTTAGCTTTACAAATAAATCAATTACTTGTTCGTCTAATGATTTTTCTAGTAAAAATTGCCTGTGTTCATTTTCAATACTTCTTACAAGTATTAATAAGCTATCAGTAATTTTGTTTAACCATATTGGACTTTCTTGTATTACATCTAATATAGATACAATAGCTTCTTTTGTGTTTGTAGCTTCTAGCATTGTGTAGTTAGTTTTCATTTTAGTTTGTTTTTAATTAATTATTATGATGCAAATATACAAGCTATTTTTATATTAACTAACATATTAACAACTTTATTTACAAAGTTATTAACAATTTAAGTGTTTATAAGAGAATTAAATAGCAATTAATAAAACAATTACTATAAGTAAAAAATAAAATAAAGTAAGTTTAGTAGAGTCTTTTAAGTGCATTATAAAGGCATTAAAAGATTAATTGGTAATGTACCGTTATTAAGCACAACAGAACATCCTATAGCCTGCCTTTTAAAGTTTTTAGCGTATGCAGCAGCGTATGTATCAGCATCTACACCGCATCCTGTTTGCATTCCGAATACTCTAAACCTTTTGCCTACAAACCATTTACAGTAAGCTTCTGTGTGAGTATGTCCGCAAACGCTAGACATTAGATTATTTTTAGCTTTTGCCTGTGCCTGTCCACCTTCCCCATGCTCATATAGTACATCATCATATACTACTGATTCTATCCAGTTCCAGTTAGGCGTATTTAAGACTTCATTATAAGACCTTATCCATTGGCTAGGCACGCCTCCTGTAAATGCTTTACGAGACGCTAAACGGTCATGGTTACCTATACATACATCAGCTACAGGAAACGCTTTATACCATTCTGCAACTTTAATAATAGTTTTTTCAAGTTCTAGCCCTGCCGAGTCTCCATTCGGGTCAGATTCATGGTAGCTCATAGCGTGCGAATCAAGTATGTCTCCTATGAATATTACTTGATTGCAGTTGTACGCTTCATATTGCTCTATACAAAACTCTAAGTAACCATCTAGGCAAAAAGGCTCATGCAAGTCACCGATAACTAGAATATTTCTAGCTTCGGTTTCTCGCATTTTTTGTAACGCCACTATTTCATGCGGCTTTAATCTATATCTATTTGTTTGACTTTCCAAAATCTGCAAATGATTGTCCACCTAACATAGCTAATAAACTCCACCATATTTTAGATACTGCATCTTCATCAGCTCCAAGTGTTGAAGCTATAAAAGGAATAACAATAGAACTGATACCTAACCATACCTTCTTAGAAGTAAGTAGTTTAGTGATAATGTAATTTTTCATGATTATTTATTTTTGATTATTAAATTAATATTGGTGCCGCCCAAATTTAAAACTTCTTTTATAAGTAAATCCATAGCTAAAGTTGAGTTATTAACTTTGTTTTGTTGGCTTCCTTGTCCTACTAGGATGCAGCCCCTTGTATCTTTAGCTGTATTACCTCTATGAAATAATATATATGAACGGTCTTTTACTTCTTGCACTAATAAGTGTATATAATCTCTTGTTGCTGATTCTCTTGGTAGTCTTAATCTTACTTTATACTGACCTATTGGAATGCAAGATATGCTTTTTTGATTGTCTATATATGGTAATTCTAAAGTATCACAGAATTTTTCTCCATTTAAAAACAACTCGCCAATAGTAGACTTATCTGTAAAAACTTTCCTTATGATTAGAAGATTAACGCCCTTGCCCTTGATATTCTTTTTTATATCCGTTTTGGCTCTTTGAGGCGTTTTTGGAGTGTACCCCCTTGCGCTTTTTTCTAACACGCTTAAAAGCGCTTGTAACCACCTTACGAGCCATTTATTTATTTTTTTCAAACTTAACAAATTTATAAATAGTAAATGCAATAGCTAGCAATAAAGAAACGAGTGTTAAAAATTCGTTTGCATTTGCTAGACTAAAGCCTATAGCTGAACCATTAGCTATTCCTACTTGCAGCGTGTCTTTTATCTCTGTCATTTTTATTTGGTGTTGGCTTTTTATCCAAGTAGGATTTTAGCTTAGTTATGTTTATTGTTTTTGGTTTGTAGTGTCTTTTCATTTATTCGCCTGCAGTTAAAAAGTTTCTTAATGTTAATTCTGTACCCTGTCTAGGTCTTTCTAAGTTCATATTAGAATAGTAGTTTTCAATTGAAGGACTGACATCAGCGCCACTATTCTCATTATATTCAGGGAATAAAGATATATTATTTCTTATGTAGTCTATTAACCTTTCTCTGTAATAGCTAGCAGTATTTAGAACCTCTTCTCTAAATGCTTGGCTTTCTTCTGTGCTTAATGCTGTTCCAGTTTCTGAGGTCTTATTATAAATATTACCATTTTCTACTTTATGTCTAAGATATGGTATAGCGTGGTAAAGGCTATAACCTGGCAACATATCGCCTACATATTCATCAACTAAAGTTTTATAATTTTCATTACCTACATTACCAATTGTACCTGCTGTAATTAAGTCTTTAAGTTTTTGTGTTAAATGCGTACCTAATGCAGTTTCTACATATAGCTTCTGTGCTTCCCGTACAAATGGTAGTAATATAGAATTATCAACGTTAAGATTTAATGCTGTTGAATCCTTTAATTTGCTTTCTGATATAAATAATACGTATGCCATAATTAATCTAAATATCCGTTATTTTTCATTTTTCTAGGTGGTATAGCCACTAGTCTATCGTTTTTCTTAGCAGTAAAGCCTTCTGATCTTGCCTTAGTATATCCAATTAAATCAGCATCTTCTATTTTAGTAGTCTTAGATTCTCCTATTACTGTTTTAAATATTCTACGAGTCCAAAAATGGAAACATTGAGGCCCTCCTTTATAAAGCCAAATTGAGTAAGTATCTGCACCTCTAGGCCCAAATCCTGGATTTACAGGTTTTTTACTCATATTTAAAATATCTTCTTTTCTATACATCTTTTTTGCACCCATCATTTGAGTACAAAATTTTCTTTTAGTTCCTGATTTGTTAGTTAAAAAATTATCATTTTCATATACATATCTAACTCTAAAATAATCATAACTCTTTTTAGATATTCCATCTTGCTCAGACTTTCTACTTGGTAAAGCTCTTCCCGTGCTTGCTAATTCTACTTTTTCACTAGCCGCTTCATTTAAAACAGTCTCAAAATCAAAGTCTTGGTGTTCTCCATCTACTACTTCTTCTTCTACTAATTCCCAATCTTCAGGAATATCTTCTCCAAATTCTTCAATAAATTCTTGTAATTCTGTTTTAGCTAGACTTTCTTTTTTGGCTTTAATAGGAACACAATTAGGAACTTTTTTACCATCTTTAATTTTAAAACCAATAGCTTCATAGCCTGCTGTACATGGATTAGGTGTTATAAATTCTTCTTTGCAACCACATTCTTTTAAGTTAGTTATTTGTTCATGATTTTCGCAAGGCATAAAATATTCTTTTCCGTCTTGCGTATGTATATGAGTACCTGTACATCCAAGTTTTTTAGCTTCTTCTAATGCTTCTTCTTCTGTATCATATAAAGGCAGCTCAATACCATCAGTAATCATACTGCCTACTTTACTAAAGTCTTCTCTAACCTCAACATCTAAAGGTTTTAGCCCCATTTCTGCTCTTAGTTCATCTTGAGTCATTATACCTTTTAAATCTTCAGAAGTAAATGTAAGTGTAATAGGTTTTAATTGTACAAACTCAACAGGCAAATCCATATCATTTACTGAAAATATAGTTTGCAAAGTATTTTTAATTTGTAATTGAAAAGGTATAATTACTGTATTTAAGTAAAAATTAAAGGCTGCATTAAGTTCATCTACATTAGAACCTAGTCCTGTATCGTTTTTAATTCCCATTAACATAGGGCTTGTAACTCTATGACCTGTAAGTATATTTTGTACTAAAAGCTCTTGTAAAGCTAAATATTGCTTATCAGCATCAGATACACTAATAGGCGTTATCTCAGGCGTTCTAGTTCTATCATCTGAAAATGTTAATACAAATTTTCCTGAGTTTTTAGCTCCTGTAAACTTATCTGTAAGACTTTGCTCTATTTGCCTACGTTCTTCTGCTGTTGGTACTCCATTTGCAAAGCTAATAAAGTAAGAACCGCTAAATCCGTTTTCTATATTGTTTAAATGAAACTCTGCAACTCTTTGATCTACTAAAGCCCAGTTGCAAGCAGCTAAATAATCTGGTGTATGGTATATATCCATATTAGGGCTGTAAGCACCTGTATATAATAACTGACTACTTGCTGTTCTATCATGTACATTAAATGCTGCTATTGGATAAGGTTTATGCGTTCTTGTATTACTCCAGTCTGCACTAATAAAATAAGTATCTACTTTGCCCATTTCATTTGGTTTACCTGCTCTAACTCGTTCTACTGGTACATGGTAAACTTCAGCTATTTCTGTTTTTTCTCTATTCCAAATAATATGCAAAGCATAAGCGCCTTGAAGCTTAAAATCAAATGCTATTTTTTTAATAACTTGGTGTAAAGACTCCTTACTATTAGCGTGTCTTAAAAACTTCTTTAGTTTTACATAAGCATCTAAATTAGTATCTTCATCTGTTGCAATCAAATCTTCTGCTGCTATCATTTCACTAGTAGCATTTACGATAGCTGCATGAGTACTAGAGTTATAGTAAAGGTCTATTAAGAATTGTGGGTAAAGGTTTTTCCAGTCATCCGTTCCGTATTCTATATAGTCACGGCCACGTACTTCTTGCACTACAGGAGCTGTAGAAGTTTCTAAATTAATTGAAATTATTGAATCATTCATATTTTATATTTTATAGACTTGATAGCCTAGAATTTACATTAGCAATTAAAGAAGCATTAGTTGTACTAAATATTTGTATTTCTGTTATAAAGCCATCTAAAGGATTTAAATCTGTTTTACGAACCCCTATAGCATCAATATTAGATGTACCTCCTAGCTCTTCAGTGTCAGCTTGTGCAGTACCATTCCAATACATAGTTATTTGGTCTGCAGCATCTCTAGACATTACTAAATAACCATCGCCCCACACTCCACTATCTAGACTAAAGTCTACTGCTGAAGTATTGTCTATTTTAAGTCTTATTACAGTTGTACTAATAAATCTTAACCATTCGCCTGCTGTTGTATTGTCAGCTAATAAAGTACCTAAAGAAGCACCTACCTTAAGACGTACCCCTACTGTAAATGCTCCACTAAGAGTTATATCTGCGCCTGCTGTTTGTAGGTTTCTACCTGTTCCATCAAATTGTAACTGCGTACCAGTCCATATAGGCATTTCTGAGGCATCTCCTTGTACCATATCAATAGAATTACTACTACTATCATCCCAAGCCCTAACAGTACCACCGCTTAATCCTATACCTACTCCGCTTTGATACCACGCCTCTAAGCTAGCTTCATCATCAGGACTCCATGAGCCTGAAGGTCTGTTAGCACCGCCTAAACTTTGCCCTAGTTTTAGTAATTTCATTATATAACTTGGTCGTAATAACAGATAGCTAATCCACTCGTAAGTGTAATAGCAGTTACGTTAAGGAATAAAGTAGTACCTGCTGCCATAGTCGTATGTAAACTTGAAGCTGCACTACCTGTACCTGTTTGTATATTAGAAGCAGCTATTGATGCTATTACGCTTTCAGTTACAAAATGCACTGCATAATAATCTTTACCTGTCATCGCTGTTGTTGTTATAACGTCACATCTATTTTTACCTAGCTGCTCTGTTAATAATTGTTGTACGTTTTCTATTGCCATTTTTTAATTTTTATTGTCCGTAATATATATAATTTGTTTCTGTTGGTTCTTGTCTTTGTGTGTATTGTACTTGTGCTGTTCCTGATTTGTCAGCTACATACATTTTACCTTTTGTTACTAAACCTTGTACTATTCCATGAGTAGGGCCTACTGGTAATACGTCATTTTCATTTACAGGTGCATTACCTGCACTTATTGCTACTGCTCCAGTCCAACTAACTTCGTAAACTTCATACTTGTAATAGCCTGATGGTGTAAAGTTTATTTTACCAGTATATACATCAGGCGTTGCATTATAATCAAATACAAATTTTGTGTATCTATTGTAAATTAAATGCACTGTAGAATAAGCATATTGTATAGACTTATCCATATCATTAGTGAATTTTACTAAGTGTCTAATCAAGCTAGAATCAACTGAAGTATCTATTCTATTATCTTCTGTTTGTAAAAAAGTAGTTAAATTAGTCTCTGTTATTGCTTGGATCATACTATATAATAGAAAAAGTCGTTTTTTATTTGGCTTTAAAAAGAAAAGAGGGCTAAAAGCCCCCTAATCAAAGAAATATAGAAAAAACTACTAAATGTTTTAATTAGTTAGTATCTATTGTAAGACCTGAAATTCCTGCATTAGAAAATGGTGCGCCTCCTGCTGCTACATCTTCTAGCATTGCAAATGGTTCTGGCTCCATTCCATCGAATGTAAGTGTATATCCAGAACGGTCTCCGAATGCTGCTCCGCTATCCATAGTTCCTGCATTAAGTTCTAATCCGTTTATCATACCCATACAAACTATAACATCATTACCTGTAGCAGGATGAGTTGCATTAAGTTGAGCAAAGACTCTGACCTTAGTAGAACCTAATAATTTAATTTCGTTTTGGTCTTCTTTTGTAAGTCTATTTAATATTACATTTAAACTTGGAGTGTAATAAATAGTTCCGTTTTCTCTAGAGCCTACAATAGTATCTGTAAGACTTGCCACACCTAAAGGCATAGTATATCTATATATTGTAGAAGTTTGGAAATTAATAGTATCAATTTCTAGCGGGTGCGTTGAGTCGTACGCCCAATCTGCTCTAGCAAAATCATCAAATACTGAAAAGTAAACAAATTTTATACCTCCAGAGATTCTATTGCAGTCTAGCGTTCTGCCTTTAGTAAGTGCTGTACATGCCATAAGTGGTTGATTTTTAATTAGTTATAAAGTTGGAGGGCTTTGACACCCTCCTACTCCGTTTTTATTTATTACGATTGGTGAACTATATCAGCACCTACACCTAACTGAACCCCCATTGCATACTTGCAAACTAAACGTAAATTTGAGCTTCCGTCTAATTGACTCATATCGAGCAAGTTAATTCGTGTAGTATCTGAAACAAGGTCAGCTCCTAGAAATAAATTACTCCTTTCTGCTGCTACCATTTGGTTTATAGGCATTCCTGGACATACTGCAATTTTGTATCCTTCGAATACAGGCTCATAGTCTCCGTTCATATTGTAAGCATTTACATATCCTAAAGTAGATACTGCTGAAACATACAAAGCATAAGTTTTAGCGTTCATGTAAATATATAAATCATCTTTTGTTAAAGCTGAATTTAAGTTAGCTGCCATGTCAGCAGTTAAAGTTTGTAAGTTTGCTATAATGTTAGCTGTTGAATAAGCAGCAGAAGCTGTTGAACTAACTACTGTTCCATCAGTTGCAAATCTGCCTGTTGTACCTGTTAAGAATCCTTCAAACTCACCATTTGTAGCACCTACTCCTGTCCAAATGTTATTTTCTGCGTGATTAGCAATAATTTCTCCTATATAAGAAATAACGTAATCATCAAAAGATGCAGGTGGTGGTGCTCCTGCTCCTGCTCTCATTTCTAAAGCCTCCCAAGAACTTAGCAAATTTAATGAACATAAATCCATATTAACTTGTAAATCCTTAACTTGTAACACCTTCTCAGTTAGTTCAAGTTTTCCTGCTCCTGTAAAATCGCAAGTAGAATTTCTTACTACTCCATTTCCTGAGCCATCTGCTCCGTGTGACATTCTTTGTAGAACTGATTTAAACTTTACATTTTCCATTAAAGTTAAAAATTCTATACTTTTCGCTTCTTTTAAAGCCGCCGATATGTAGAATCCCGCCGCCTTACCCGCAAACGAACTGCCTGTAATTGTTGGTTGTGACATAATTTTTTATTTTTTATTTGTTAATTTTTATTTGTTTAAATTATATATAAATCTTTCTTGCTTAGATAACCTGTTATAATCTTTTCTTGATAATACAGGTCTTTCAGAGCTAAATTTATTTGTGTTAATTGGACTGTCAGCAGGACTAGCTGCTAATTCCGTTTTAAGTTTTTCGTTTTCTGCTTTTAAGTTAGCTAGTTCATCTTCTGCTGAAAATTCAACTACTTCTTTTGTAGTAATAGTTTTAGGTGTTTTAGAAGGCTCTTCAGTTACTTCTGACATTTCTTCTACTTCATCATCACCGCCTACTTTTTCTTCTTTTAAAGAAGCTACTGCATCTTCTAGGTTTTGGATTCTTTTCTCCATACCTTGCCAGTCAGCTACGTCTGCTTCTTCTTCATAGTTATCTTCATCTTCTTTAGCCATTTCTTCTTCTTCAACTGTTACTTCTTCTTCAGTTTCTGATTCCATAACCTCAGCTACTACACCTTCTTCTTCAACTCTAAATGATACGCCTGTATCTGTTTTATAAGTTCCGATAGGTAAAAGTATTGTAGTTCCATCTTCTGTTAAAACAGAAATATCTACACCTGCTTCTAATTCTTCAGCAGTAGAAACGAAAATAGTACCATCTTCGCTTTTAGCTTGCCACTCTAATTTAATTTCTTCGCTTTTATTTAAGCCAAGTGCTACTAGTATTTGTTCTTTAATGTCCATAGGTTCTTTTTTAATATAATAGAATAGTTATTTATTTATTTGATTTTTAGTTTACTGTTAATGTTTTTTCAGTTTTATCTAAAGTTTTTAAAAGCTTTTTAGTATCATTTATGTATCTTAGTGTGCTTTCGCCACTTTCAACCCAAGGTATATTTTTTTCTGAAACACCTAATTCTTTTAATTGACTTTTTGCTTTTTTTAGTGATGTTTCTAATTTGTTTTCTAGTTTTACTATTTTACTTATTTCAGACATTCCTTTTCTTAATGGTGCTAAAATATTTTTAAGTATTAATTTTTCATCTACACTATAAACTTCTTTTTCTATTTTTTTTACATCATCAGCAATACCTAACTCAACCTTCTCAGTCTTTAGTTCAGTTTTGTTTTCTCTTACTAGCTTATTTAAAGCACTTAGTATTTGTTCTTGTGTTGGTTTCATATTATAATATTTATTGAACTGATTTAAAAACTACTAACATATCAGGAATTATACTTAATACACTTTTTAATGATTTATATTCAGGTATATCATTAATACCAATACCTAAATCTTTAGCTGACTTCTCTACAAGTTTTAATTTCTGTTCTATTTCATTATCAATTTTAGTTACAGTTGCTTCTGCTTTTTTAGCTTTCTGCATTAATTCAGATTTTTCTTTAGATATTTCTTTAAATGCAGGTTTTATTTTACTGTCAAATTGTTTTTTTAGACTCTTTAAATCATCTACTAATCCCAACTCAACTTTCTGAACACTTAACAATTCTTTTAGTGCAGTTCTTACTTCTTCTGTTGTAAATTCTTTCTTTTGCATTTGTTCAAATTTATTAGTGAAATATCCTTCTATTGATAAACCTTTTAATTCTCCTGCTTTTATCTTTTGCCAAAGGTCTTCATTTTCTATTTTCATTTTAACGAACCAAGTACCATTAGGAAGGTCAAATCCATATAGCTTAGATTTGTCGCTATCTCCTTCCTTAATCCATGACTCAACAGTCAAAACTCCAGAAACTCTCTCAGAATGCTCGTGTGTAGCTTTATGGTGGTTATTATGTTTTAAATATAACTCTGAAGCTTTTCTAACTGTTTCAGGACTAAAGTAAACATAATAGTCTGAGTCAGTATTAGGATCATATCTAAATATCTGCTTATTAGGAATAAGTGCAGGACTAACTAGCATACGCTTTTCTTCATCTACCTTAGCAAAAGTCAAGTTGTTTTTCTCTTTACCAAAGAATACAAAGTCTTGCTCTATTGCAGGAGAATTGACTAGCGATATAGCATCAATAGCTAATTCTTGACTATCATCTGCTATTACTAATTCTACTATTTTAGTTTCTTTCATATTATAATATATCTATTGCAGTTAAAACTTTATTAGATGCCTTTAACATATCATCTTGAAAATCTTCAGCTTCTTTTAGTCTAACTGTAAAAAGCGTAACTGCTTCATCAGCTCCTAATTCTTTTGCAGCTTTAACTGCTTTTTGTGCTTTACTTGCTGCATCTGCTAAAAATTGACTGCTTTCTCTTAAATTGTCTGCTTCTTTTCTTATTATCTGCTCACTTTTTCTTTTTGCTGCTAACCCTTTGTCTAATAATTTTTCAATATCATCTATTAAAGCCAACTCAACTCTTTGTGAACTTAAATTATATTCTTTTAATTCTTTTGCGTATTCTTCATACGACTTTTTTCCTAGTGGTGTTGGTTGCATTTTGTTATATTTTTTAGGATTAGCTTTTTCGCAAGCCTCTTTAGTGGCATACTTACATTCTCCAGTATTACCATACTTATAGTTTTCGTCTTTACATTTCTTACAAGGCATATTATATAATAGATTTAATTAATATTTATTTGATTTTTAAATTGTAGCTCTTCTTCTAATATTTGCTAGTTGGTTTTGACTGTTAGACATTTCATCTGTAACTACAAAGGCTTTAACAGGTTCTGGTGCTACACCACCGCCTAAGTCAAAAGCTCCTGACATCATTTGAGGGGCAGGAGTTGTAGGGGCTGCTGCTCCACCTCCACCGCCTCCACCACCATCTCCAACAGGTGTAGATAATATAGTTCTTACATTAGCTAAACCAGAAGCTATAATACCTGCTGCTGCTAAAGGCCCTGCTATACCACCTTGACCTAATGCTTTGTTAGCTCCTACGTAAGTATCTATAATAGCTTGACCTACTGCTAAGGCTTTATTTTCTCCTGCTAATGCTTGTAAACCTGATGCTAAACCTGATGCAGCTTCTAAAGTGGCGTTAGTATTTTCTTGATTAATTTTTTTCTTATCTTTAGCAAATTGTTTTTCTAGAGCAACAGTATCCATTCCTGCTTTACGAGCCATATCAACTTTTAGCTTAAATTCTGCTTCAAGTTCTGCTAATTCTTGCTCTCTACCTGTTAGCCCTGCTGCTCTAATTTCATTTTGTGCTTCTAAAAGTTCTTTTTCTAATGATACTTGATTGGTTTTTTGTTCTGATAATTGTCCTGTTATAGTTTCTTCAAGTTCAAGCATAGCATTTTTTGCTTGTCCTAATGCTATTCTATTTTCTACACTATTATTAATATCTTTTTGTGCCTGTGCTGCATCTATTTGTGTTTGTATTTGCTTTTTTTGTTCTGCTTGCTGTTTTTCTAAAATTTTATCTAACTTTTTATTAGCTTCTATTCTTTCTTCAAAAGTCTTAGTTTCATCATCTCTAATTTGTCTTTGTACTTCTGCATCTTTTAAAGCCTGAGCATTTAATCGTGCAAACTCAACTGCTGCTAATTCTGCTGCCTTAGAAGTTTCTGTTATTGCTACTGCTTGTTCTAGTGTTTTCTTAGTATAGTTTGTAATAGTTTCAGCTACTTGTTCAAAGCTATCATCTACTCCAGTAACCACATCAATAGTTTGCTTACCTGCTTCTTTTATAGTATCAAATGCAGCACTAAATTCTCCAGATACTAATTGACCTAATGCTTTACCTGCTAATCCTAATACTTCTACAAATTCATTAAATCTATCAATTAAACCTTCTTTAATTGTAGTACCCATTTCTTTAATCTTCTCAGCAGGATTTGTAAATAAATCATTAAAAAACCCTGTTATAGTGCCTACGTTGCTTTCTATATAACCAAATAAGTCATTAAATGCTATGCTTAAAGCAGTCATACCTGTATTAAAAAAGTCTAGCACTTTTTGGTTCTTACTTAAAACCTCCATCATTTTAGCTAATAAACCTACTAGTAAACCAATACCTGCTGCTTTAATTGCAGTACCAACTCCTTTAATAGCATTACCAATACCACCGAAACCTCCTGAAGCTTTTTTAGTTTCTTTGCCTAATTTTTCTACATCTTTAGTAACTCCTTTAGTGTTACTTTTTATTTCCATCTCTAAAACCTCCTTATTTGCCATATCTTTAAATTTAAAGTGCTACTCCTGTTTTAATTTGTGTAAATGTTATATTACTAGCCCATTCTACAGTCATACTATTAGTTGCTTTACAAGTAATAATAAAGTTTCTACCTGATACTGCACCTGTAGGCTGCCATCCTGTTGTTGTACCATTACCTTTAATAGTATCTCTTTCTCTGTTTATACTTAGTGTACCTGATTCATTAATGACTACACCACGTTCAACCCATGACTTATAATCTCCTACATTACCTGCACCTTCGCCACCTACTCTTACTGCTACTACATCAGCATGAAAATACAAAATAGTATTATCAGGTACAACAAAAAAATTATCTGTAATATTATTAAGATATGAATTTGTTACTGTGCCATCTGTAGTTTGTACTCCATACATTAATTGTATGCTTTGCCTTTCTCCTAAATTATCAGAACCTTTATTGCCTCCAATTACTAATGAATTACTTGCAGTTGTTTCGCCTAAAGTACCTATTACTGTGCTGTTATTTATTCCGTTGTTTATTTGATTATTAGAACCGATTATACTGTTATTTCTTGCTCTTCCTTTTACAGTATTATTTTCGCCCATTATATGAGTGTTATTAGTGCCTGTTTCTGTTGAATTATTAAAGCCTTTTATATAGTTAGTTTCATTAATTAAGTTAACGCCTAAACCTTGATTAAATGTAAAAGTAGAACAAGTTCCAGTATCTTTATTATAAGTATAACCATACGCTTCACATTGCTGTTGGTTTGGTGTTACATCATTAGTACCATCAGTAAATGTTACTTCTCCATTTTGTGCTATAACTGAGGGCTTAACTAGATATCCTTTTAAATATGGTATTGACATTATGGTATAAGTATAAATTCTACAGTTGATAAATCGTTTGGCTTGTATTCTATTTTATTTACTCTAAATTCTCTATTTTTAATAAATACCGTATCATACATATTAAACGTAGTAATATCGGCAGGTGTTAAATTTACTTTTAAGCTCATGGTTCTAGTATCTGGATTGTATAGTTCATTAAAATAAGGTAGCCAGTAAGTATTAAATAAATTATCAGTAACCGCACTACCAATAGGTGCTATTAACTGGCATTCACCAAAATGAAAATCTGTACTAGAAGATGTAGTAGGTATTGTAGTTAAATGAGTAAACTGCAAAAAAGCATTTTCATTACCACTACTTACTCCATTTTGCTCAGGTATATAATAAGTGCAGCTTACAAAAGTTCCTGCTGTTGCTGATTTGATACCATTGTTAAACATTATTCTAGGGCTATTATCAAACTCTTCAGAAGTTCCATCATCAGCATTGTAAGAATAAATAGATGGTACTATTAAATCGTAAAATTGACTCATTAAAGGTTTAGGAACAGTCGCTGCAAATGGTTCTGCTACTATCTCTTCTGTGCCTTGTAGTATTGTAAATCCTGAAGCGTCAAAGACTTTACTACCATATAAATGACCTTGTACAGAGTTTTTATAATTCATGAACGCATAGTCATCCTCATCTTCTACAAATTTAAATATAGTGGTTTTATTCAAGTCTGTTAAAGGTGTTAACTTAATTTCTGATATGTCTATTTTTTCAGTCCAATCATGCGCTATACTTCTGGATGCTAAGGTATTACCTGAAGTATTATTAATAAATACATCTTTATAAGGCTCTATTGTAATATTACTTAAATTGTTTTTATCAGGTATTGCTACTAAATTAAACATAGTCATAATACCCTTTAAAAATTCCCATTGCTTTAATTCGCCTCTTTGTGTTTGTAAAAGGTTATCACTTACAACACCATCTGCATTTGTAGATACTACTAAGCCGCTAGTTAAAACAGGCACTATAGCAGTTCCTGATATTTCTTTAGCTCTAAAGATTAATGTATCGCCTGCTTGCATTAAAAGTGAAAAATTAGCAGTGTATAAATCAAGGCCAGTAAAACTACTACTAGTATAAGTTTCATACAGTGTAGAACCGCCTGTAAAAGTGTGTAAAAATTCACACTGAATAACTGAAGCACTAGTTAAACCCTCAAATGTAATATCTGCACTAATATTGTAAGTTTGGTTATTTGTCTGTGCAGTAAATGTTCCACCTGAAAATCCCATAACAGTAGGCAGCACACCGCCAAAGGGAAAAAAACTAACTGTCTGAAATGAACCAGTTAAAATGGTATTGCTAGTTGTTATGAAATTTGCACTATTATTAAAGACCATAGGCACGTGACCATCGCCCCAGTTAAAATCCATGAATAGCTTCTTAAAGTTTGCTTCATCAAAAAAGCTGCTAGTAAATGTAAACGGTGTATCTGCAAATATTTTTTGTATTATATATTTGATATTTATAAAAGGTCTGAATGCTTGTTCTAAAGCTGTTAATTCAGGAAAGTTTTCTGTAGCTGAACTGCCTGTAGAACCATTAGCTATTATAATTTGGTGGCCCCAGTCGCAAAAAGGATATTTTAATACATTAGTATTATTAACTCCAATAGTAGCATCATACGCAAAGCTAGAAGTAGATAATGAAGTTGTTAACGGTAAACCTGTCGAGTCATCCCAACTATTTTTAATTGTAGTCTTAGTGTAAGTATGTGATAGCTCTGAAAAGTCTAGCATACTAAATGTTTTTTCTTTAAGTACATCAGCTAGCGCTATAGCTTCTGAGTATAAATTAACATTGTAGCTTATTTCTGCTTCTTTGTCGCTTATGTCTATAAGTCTTAGATAGCCTTCAAATAATACAAAAC
>WLWF01001150.1_pt1 | contig 23024 bp, 9 predicted proteins | sample 6718331 | NCBI WGS metagenome assembly WLWF01 (sample SAMN12718692, study PRJNA515312) | sponge metagenome | isolation source: marine sponge | host: Mycale hentscheli | place: New Zealand: South Island, Marlborough, Capsize Point | collected 2003-05-01
TAAATATAAACTTCCCCTTTCAAGATAGTAGTAAAGGGTATTATTTAGATATGACTGAAACATCTAGAGATGCAGTTAGGTCTGATTTATTACACCTATTATTAACAAATAAGGGTGAGAGGTTATACCTACCAGATTTTGGTAGTGATTTAAAGAAATATATATTTGAGCCAAACGATAAAATAACACAAGATGAAATTAAGGATAACTTAAATCAAACCATCAAAGAGTATTTACCAAATCTACAAATCAATAAGGTTGTATTTGAGAATATGGATATTGAAGAAGCGATTAAGGTTATCATTTCATTTACAATAACAGAAGGGGTATTTAATTCCCAAGACACAGTAGAAATAACATTCTAATATGGCTAAAAAAATAGATTATAACGCTAGGAACTTCGCAGAGGTAAGAAGTGAGTTAGTAAGTTTCGTAAAACAATATTATCCAGATGTATATTCAGATTTCAATGATGCATCTGTAGGGATGATGTTATTAGAATTAAACGCTGCGGTTGGAGATATGTTATCATATCATACTGATAGGTCATTTAATGAAACCCAAATCAGTTACATGCAAGAGAAATCCTCTTTATTAGAACTTGCAAGAACATTTGGATTAAATATTCCGGGAAATAGACCAAGTACAACAATTGTGGATTGGTCAGTAACAGTTCCTACTGCTGGTGATACTTTTGATGTATCATATGCACCTATCATAAAGAAAGGTTCACAAGCAACAGGTGCTGGTAAAGTATTTGAGTTAGTAGAAGATTGTGATTTCTCTTCACCTTTTACAAGTGGGGGGATACCTAATCAAATTATAATACCTAACTTAGATGCTAATGGTACAACAGTTAGTTATACACTAACAAAGAGAGAAATATGTACTAATGGATTTACCAAAACATTTAAGAGGGTAATTTCACAAGAAGATTATAAACCATTCTTAGAAGTTGTTTTACCAGAAACAAATGTTTTATCTATAGAAAATATTCTAAAAGTAGAAGGAACAAATATTACAACAACACCCTCAAATGAAGAGTTTGCAGTATTTGATAATAACTTTTATGAGGTTGAATCACTTGCACAATCACAAATATTTGTGGAAGATGATAGTAGATTAAGTGATAATACAGGAATTAAACCAGGAAAATGGGTTAATTCACCAAAAAGATTTGTAAAAGAGTTTACAGATAAAGGGTTCTGTAAGATTATATTTGGTGGTGGAGAAGAAGACACATCATCATTAAATGATTTTGTTGGTTGTCAAGGACAAGTAGATAGAATTGGTAATTTCATTAATAACCTATCGTTAGGTGAGATACCTACACCATCAACAACACTATTCGTTAAATATAGAGTAGGTGGTGGACCAGCTAGTAACTTAGGAGTTAATAGTATCAATGGGTTAGGAACAACAAATGTAATTGTTAATGGAAATGACTCAACAGCAAATAAAAATGTTAGAGAAAGTATAAGTGTAAATAATCCTATTCCTGCCGTTGGAGGTAAAGGAGCTCCATCTGTAGAAGAATTAAGAAACTTAATTAAGTATAATTTTGCTTCTCAAAACAGAGCTGTTACCATTAAGGATTATAAAAGTAGAATTGACTTAATGCCAGGTAAGTTTGGTGTACCATTTAGATGTGGTGTGTGGGAAGAAAGAAATAAGATTATGGTTTCTATATTATCACTGGATAGTGATTCTAAATTGTCTAATACATCTACAACAACAATGAGAGAAAATATTTCAGAATACCTTTCTGATTATAGAATGTTAAATGATTATATCGATATTACAACAGGTAAAGTAATTAACTTAGCATTTGATGTTGATTTATTTGTTGAAAAAGGTGCATCACAATCAGAAGTGGTTGGTGGTGTAAGTAATGCAATTAAAGAATACTTAGATATCAATAAATGGGATATGGGTGATAACGTTTATATGTCACAATTAGTGGAGACTATAAATAATGTAGGTCAAGTACTAAATGTTATTGATTTAAGAATATATAATAGAGTTGGTGGTGATTACTCCGTTAATGAAATATCTCAACCATATGTGGGAGATAATAATGATTTAAGACAAGTAGATTTAACTGATTCTTATTTATTATATGGTGAGCCAGATGGAATGTTTGAGATTAAGTTTCCAAATAAAGATATACGTGTTAGAATAAAAACAACGTAGTATTTAGTTTTAATAGAAGTTAAATTAGTTTTATAGTAAAAAAGTATAATTATGGGTTGTTCTACATGTAAATCAAAAAGAAATAATAGTAAAAAAGATAAAAATGTTACTTTTGAGAAAGTTAATAGTGTTGATAACACTACACCTAAAAGTAATGATATTCCACCAGAGGTTAATATAGTTAAAAACCGTTCAATAGGTAATTCTAAGATATTAGATGATTTAGCACAATTAGGTCCAGAGAATATCTTTATGAAATTTATTGTTTTTTGTTCGGTATTGGTTGCAATTCCTTTATTGGCGGTTTATCTAATATTATATGTTTTTAAGATATTCTTCTTAACATCAAGTAATAAAAATAATGGTATAACTTTTATCGGTTTATTTAAGGTGTTGACATACCCAAAGAGAAAATGGAAATCATTTAGAGGTAAGTTAAGAGAAAAAGCAAGACAAAGAGAGTTTGCAAAAACTGTTGGTTATGATGATATGTCAGATGTTGATGTATTTGTAAACGAAGAGGTAAAAGAAAAAAGAGAATACACTGGAGAATTAGAATTAGAAGGTGTAGAATTATTAGAAACAACTAATAAAGATAACGACAATGGGTAAAGGTGATATATGTCAAAATCGATTAGAATTAGGACAAATCCTGGTGGTGATGATAACTACGTAAGTATAAATCTAACACAAGACTTTGATCAACTTAAAGTTTTAAGTTTAAGTATTGATCAAGAAGACGTATATAGGAGTTTCGAATCTAATTATGGTGTCGTTGCTGGAAGAATTGACATAAATAATGGTTTTGGGTTAAAAAACGCAAAGGTATCGATATTCATTCCTTTAGATGACATTGATAAACAAAACGATGTTAAGAAGGAAATCTACCCATATGAATCTATTACTACTAGAAATAGTAATGGTGTAAGGTATAATCTATTACCTAATAGGCAACAAAACGAAAACCACACACCAACAGGGACATTCCCATCTAAAAGACAAATACTTGATAACTCAACGATGATTGAGATATATGATAAGTATTATAAGTTTACAACAACAACAAATGAAGCTGGGGATTATATGTTCTTTGGTGTTCCAGTAGGGGAACAACAAGTCTTTATTGATATTGATGTAAGTGACATTGGTTTTCTATCTGTAAGACCATATGATTTAATTTCTAAAGGAAAATCAGAAGAAGAGTTTGTAGATAGATTTACATTTAGTGATAGTAATGATTTAGATAAACTACCACAAATTATCAACACTAATTCATTGGTAAATGTATTACCATTTTGGGCTGATGATTTAGAAGAAGGTAGAAAAGTCGGTATCACTAGATTTGATTATAGTGTTACAGAATATGAATTGACACCCACTGCAATGTTTATGGGTAGTATTTTTTCTGATAATGAAAATGATTCATTAAGTAAAAACTGTAGACCTAGAAAGAAGATGGGTCAGATGAATGAGTTAGTTACTGGTGAAGGAGTAATTGAAGCAATAACTAGAACAAGTGGTGGTGATATCGTTAAGTCAAAAGATATACCAACAGACCCAATAGATGAGAATGGTAACTGGGCAATACAATTGCCGATGAATATTAGGAAAGTAATCACTGATGAGAATGGTGCATTAATCCCTAGTCCAGATGGTAAAACAGGTATTGCAACAGAAGCTGATTATAGATTTAGAATATCTATGGGTAGTGATAATAGTATTGGTCGTAAGAGAACCAGAGCTAAGATGTTGGTTCCTAATATGACTAATAACTATAAGTTTGGTGAGTATGGAGGTGATGAATTGATAACAGCTCAAAAAGCGGGTGAACCCATCTTTAAGATAAATGAACAATTAAGTTACTTCAATGAGGAGATACCTGCAGATACTGACCCAACAATACAATATAACTATTTAGAAGATTTCTATACATTTAGATGGAAAAAGATATATACGGTTAGACAATACATTCCTAGGTATCAACCTAATGGTAATGAAAGTCCTAGTCAAAAAAACTTTATAGGGTTTAAGCAAATATTAGATGGTAATGGTGTTAATAAGTTACCATACAATAGATTATTCACAAAAGTTAATCCATTATATGGTATTTTATGTTTTCTATTGACATTATTCGCTTTTTTTGTTGGTGCAATAAACTCAGTTATACAACTTATAAATAATATATTCAGTAATATATGTGAGTTTAGAATACCAATTCCTTGTTTTACTTTAGATTTTGATATTGGTGCTAAGGATTACCAACAACAAGTAAAAACATATGATATAAGAAAACTAAAGCAAAATGGTAAATGTGGTTATACGGGGGCAACTGATACATCTTATACCGTCCCCCATAAAAACCAAAAAGCTAAAGGAAATTGTATTTCTGTAGATGAAGAGACTTCACCACCTAACGCAACTATAGATGATGATAGAGATAAAAGTTGTAGCGGTAAGCAATACAAATATATTGCTAATATAAGAACAACTACAGAGGATTGTAAACCTGATGGAGGAGGAGACTGCAAAAAATGTAAAGAAACCTATTATGACGGTGATACAGAAAAACCATATAAAGGGTTAAGAGCAACACCATTTGGGTGGTGTATAAGGGTATGTTTTTATTATAACTTTGAGTGGAAACGTAGTTGCCCTATTAGAGGTTTATGTAACTCTTGTAGTAATGATATTGATTGTAATGGAAATGGAAGAGATGAAATTGGTGGTGGTGATTGTAGGCAACCAGTGTTATTAGCTGAAAGTGTTTTTAAGTATAAGTGGGAAAGTAATGAAAAAACAAAACAAGGTGATTGTCCTGATAGAGCAGTATTTGAAGCAACTAATACATGTGAGGGATTAGTATCTGGTAAAAAGTATTTTGTTAGTGGTAGTAAAAAAAGTAAAAAAGAAGAGGCTTGTGATTATTTACCAGAAGGATATGACTATCCTCCTGCTAAAAATACTGATGCAATTGCAGAGGCAAAAAAAGAAGCAAGTGATGATTTAGATGATAAAACACTAGATGTTTTTGAGTGTGTAAATGTTACAGGTGATAAACCTTGTACTTGTAAAAAAGATGGTGATAAAAAATATAATGTAACAATTGGGTGTTTAAGAGAAAATACTAATGCCGGTACTCTAACAAACCTTAAAGCAGGTGATACGTGTAAAGTAAATGGTGGTGTTGGTAGAGGTATTAATGAGTTTTGTTGTAATGGTTGTGATGATTGTGATGAATTCGGTAAAAAAGAGTATTATAAAGAAAAATATAATGAAACCCCTAATGAAGCACCTAGTGGTACAGATAAAGTATATCAATGTACTAAAAATTGTTTAGGGGATAATTGTTGTGAAAAAATTGCACCAATAACACTAAAATGTTTAGAAGAACCGGGTAGTGATATATCACCTGTGATATTTCCATCTGGTAATTGTGGTTTAAATAATGTTATAAAAAAATGTTCAAGTTGTAAAGGAGTATACTTCTCACCAATATCTGATTGGGTTGCTTGTCAATTAGAAGGGATTGCAACTATTTTAGGAATGTTAGATTTTGAGTTCTATAATGATTGGATGAATGGTTCTTTATACTTCCCACTTATTAAGAGAAAGGTTAAGATAAAGAGAGGTAAAAAAGGTAAGAGAGGACAAGGACAACTTAAAAAAGATGTATTCTGTGATTATGATTGTGATGGTACGGGTCCAGATTACCAAACACCTGATGAATTAAGTCTATGGTCTATTAGAATTAGAGGTGGTGGTAAAATGTCTTATGAGTTTGAAAGTTGTAAAGTAAATATCCCTAGAAGAGTAAGTGCTAGAGAGTGGTATGACACACAAAAAAAGGCAAGAAAGTCTATTTCATTTGAAGGTTTTAGAAAGGGAGATGATACAATACCTTGTAGTTTTACATTAGACGATTGGTGTCAGAAAGAGGGTAATACTTGTGATGATGGTTCACCATTTGCTGGTAATGATGAAAAGAAAATTATTCTTAAAGGAAAAACTGTTGACGGTCCACATGGTAAACCTAAATACTTAAAGACAGGTGTTGACACAGATGAGGATGGAATTGATGATGCAACTGTATGGAAAAACTTCGGTGGTCATGGACATCATATGAATAAGTGTAAGGAAAACTTTTTAATTGAGAGATTGGAATATACAAAAACAGATCTTAGTGATTGTGTTGCATTAAATAGTGATTCAGATGGTGAAGGTGATATACCTGTGGAGTCAACTGATGGTGAATCTAATAACCCAAATGGTGATGATAAAGATTGTGTATTAAGTTGTGGAGCACAAGGTACTGCAGCTTGTACTAATAATGATGCTTGTAAATGTTCTGGTGGCTATAATGTTGACCCTATATATCATGGGTTAGTTAAGGACGAAGATGATGAGTTATATTATGCGGCTATTACAGAAAGTGGTGATACTAAGTTTAATCCTTCATTCTATAAGAAAAATATGATATTTCCAACAAATATTACTGAATTAGGTAGTTCAGTAAATTGTGATATTGATGAGGCACCATTTATTATTGATGAGTTAGAAACAACTACATATAAATTAAGTGAAGAAGAACTTGCCAGTAAAGGTGGTGATGGTACTAGTGATAAACCATATGAACTTAAAGAAAAAGATGCTAACGTAAACCTAAGAGCATATGTTGATTTTGGTTGTGATGGTGTTAGGTGTATGAATGTTAGAGGTTCATTAACATCTGCACAAATAGGGAGTGATTTATATGACTTAAATGATACAGGTTTAGAATGTAATACATGTTCAGTTTACAATGATGTAGATACTGATATTAGAGAATATTTCTGTAAAAGGTTTAGTACTTACACACCATCAACTGATGGTAATACAATTACCGATATGAAAGTTAATTACGTTAGAGCAGGGTCAATACAAGGGGAAAATTATTATGAAACATATGGTGATGTTGGACCTGAATGTAATTCTGGATTTGATGAAAAATATGCTGTATTAATTGACGATGATGGTAATAAAGGTACATCTTTTACAATTGATAATGACTTAAATGATGGTGATGGTATAACACCTGGTGATAAGTGTGGTTACTACTCCAATGGATCAACTAAAACAGATATTAAATATTTTTATGGTATGGATGCATCTTCACATACTAAGAATGACTTAAAGAACTATCCATTCGATGGTTCTAAACTAGGTAGTGATGCTGATGTAGATGCAGCTGTAATGGTAAAAGATGCTGAAGGTATTTCACCGTTTACAACACAAACACCATATTTCTTTTACTTTGGGTTAGTTCCAGGTAAAACAGCATTAAATAAATTGGTAGGTAAGTTTTTCTCTGATAAGATTAATAGTGAAACATTAGAAGATGTTACTGAAGATACTGATAATACTGATAATACTGATGATAAAAATAAAATATCACCAAAAGATATAATAGGGAGCTGTCTTAAAACTTAATAATTATGGATGAAAGAGTGAAAAAATTATTAACGGGAACGAAATCACAGTTAGATGTTGATGAAACACAAGATTTAAGTATTTCATTAGACTCAAAATATAAACATATTGATGAGGATGTGATATCTAAGATTATTTCTACTAATGCTCAGTTTGAGAAAGAAAGACAAGAGAGTGGAATATATAGATTTTACGGTAATATTAAATCATTAGTTAGTAATGTATTATTTAATGATAATCTAAAGATTTATCAAAGAGACGGTGATACATTAACAGAAAAAACTAAATCTTCTAATATTATTGAAAGAGATGGTTGGTTAGGTTATATAGATAATGATGAAGACACCGCACAAACATATGAAAAGAGTAATGATAAAATAAACGATAATAAAAGTAGTTTATGTGAGTTTATTCCTTTTAGTCCGGGATATAATAGATTAAAGTTTGATGACCCAGATGGGTTACCGAATTATATTATAAAGGTCACATACCCATATAAGAAGGAAGACATTAACTTTATTGATAACGTTAGTTTAACAGGTGCTGGGATAAACATAATTGATTCTGAAATGATAGAATCTAATGGATACACTTCATTTAATACTGTTATTAGTCATGGTTTAAGTGTTGGAGACATTGTAAAACTTAAAAACTCAAATAACGATAAAGATGGTGAATATCAAGTTGTTGGTTTAGGGAATAATAATGGAAATGGTAAATCTAGGTTTTTTATATTAGATATACCTTATGACGAAATTAATGTTAATAAAATAAAAACAACTTTTAAGAGAATTGTAAATGGTGTAGAATCTGAATATTACGTTAGAAAGTTTAAGAGATTATCTGATGGGTTTAAGGATTATGATTCTTATCCAGCAGCATTTGCAGAAACTTATTATGGTGATGAAGAAGTTGCATTTAACTTTACAAAAGATATAGATGTTAGTGGAAAGGTAGATAATTTAGGTAGACCACTATCTGAGTTGTTTCTGACCATTGTTAAAGTAGATACTGATAGCAGTAATGATTTTAAGGATACGTATTGGACGGGTTTAACTAATGGTGTTAGTAATATTCCAGAGGATATCAGAGACAGATTTTGGACACATATACAAGGTGGTTTTTTTACAGAAAATAGAGATAACATTAAATATAATATTAGGTCTATAAGTGCAGATGGGTACGAACAAACACATTTCGGTACCGTTGATAGTGGTATAGACGAAAGTGATATTGAGTTTGTTGGGGATATTGTAGAATACAATGAAGAAGAACTAATAGAAAGAACTTTAGAACCAACATATCACAGAATAAATACTGTTTACAGAGAATACAGAAAAGATATATTAAATCTATCATCAACAGATGGTGAATATGAGGTAGATGATTTAAGAGAGGGTTATATTTATAGACCTCACTATAGAGTTAAGATTAGAGAGTTTAGTTCTACAATTAGAACAACTGAAAGTGCAAAGATTAGTACAACAAATGGGGATGTAGTATTAGGGGATGATGACATACCTGATTATGCAGTACTCACATCAACAGAAGTTAAGAATATTGTAACTGATGACACCGATGGTTTAGGTGATGAAATTGATAGAGGTAATCCTGATAATGTTTTTGAGGAACCTGTTGGGTTTAACCCATGGACAACTATAGAAACTTATAAATATCGATCATTATTAGATATTGGTGTATATAATACTTTTGGTGATGGTGTTGATTATCCATTTAAGAGTGGTGCTCATTATATGTATATGAATATAAACTTCTTTTTAGAAAGACAAGACCCACCTTTTAATGAAAATAATAATGAGGTAGATCTTACATTACCTGGTGATGTAGATACATTTAACTTTTTAGTAAACTCACCAAATTATGTAGACTTTAGGGTAACTGGTATTACTGAAGATGGTATTGTTACAATTACTGAAGATAATTCGACTGTAGTAACTGTAACATTAAAAGAAAGTGATGGTATTTATGATTTAGGTGATAGACATATATCAGGTATACCTACAAACTTACCTGCAATAACAATTAAAGATATAAATAATGTTTGTTAATAGAAGAAAAATAAGAATCGGATCCGTAACTGGTGATAGTATAAACTTTAATATACCAATAAAGATGAATGCTGACCCATTGGATAATGAAGATTTAGTTAAATCTACTTTTGTTGAAGAGGAGGTAGAAAAGGCTATTAACCAAACAATTGACTTAAAAAAAGTTAGATTTAAGCCAGCAACTGTTAAAGATGGAAGGTGGACAATAGTTCCTGAAATTAAAATTGAATTAAAGTTTTTTAAGAGTGATGAGACTTATAGTAATGAATATGCTTCTTTAGGTTTTACGACACCTGATTTATTCTGTAGAGTTAATAGAGTTATGAAGAGTTTTCTTTCATTAGATTACTATAACTCAACCAATTCTGCTGAGAATATATTTTTAACTAATAGTGATGTATATACACAAATAGGTGATGACCAAACAAATGAATTAGGGATACCATTAAAGGCTAATTTTAACCCTATTAGTTATAGATTAGGTGACCCTACATTAAGACCTAATGAGGTTCATGAAGGGTTTCATATTTTTTGGTTTAGTAATGATATACTAACCGCAGAAAATCAAGAATATGTAATGTATTTAAGTCCAACATACCAAAATGCTGGTGATGGTACGGTATCTATAATGACACCTGTTAAGGGTAGTTTTAATTCAGATGGGTTAAGTGTATTTGGTTTAGGTGGTGATAATGGAACACAATATATTAAAGTGATATTAAAATATCGTGAATCAACAGGTGACTTTATGTATACGATTAGTCATAATAATGTAAGACAATTAAAATCAGATAATCCATATGGTGGAATAGATTGGAATAATGATACGGTAGGTCATATACCAACACTAACATTATATCAATTACAGCCTACTAATACCACAAACTTTAGTGATGTGGCACCTAGTAGTGATACTAGTACAGAAAATACAGATGATTCTAGAGGAGATAGAATTGTAGTAACTGAGAACATAAACACGGTACCAATAATGGGTAATACAACTCAAAATACAAATGATTCTAATGTACTACTAAAAGGTAGTGTTAGTGGAGATGGTGGTGCAAATATAACCGAAAGAGGTTTTGTTTACTCAACTGTTCAATCCCCTACAATTTCTAATGGAACTAAAAAAACTATCGATGGTGGTTTAGGTTCTATGAGTACGACATTAAACGATTTAGTAGAAGGGACATACTATGCAAGAGCATTCGCTACTAATAGTGTAGGAACATCATACTCAAATGAGGAGGTGTTAAATATTGTAGTTGTGGAAACAGGTGGAGATATTGTAGAATTTGATAATGGACCTCAAGGTAATGCTGGTTCGGGTGGTTTTAACACTCAATCGGGACCTCTAGTAGTATTAAGCTTAGATATGTATTACAAAAATACTGGTGGTTTTGTACCTATTGAAAATGGTGAGACTATAAATCATAAAAACTATAACGCGTTACAAATTAAGGCAATCGTTGTAAATGATAGTGGTGAAGAACAAGTAACTGAAAAATGGGAATTATTATCTACTACAGGATTATTAGATAATCAAGTAGGGGAACTAAAGGACAGTAGTGACAAGATATTTGTACCTAACACAAAAGGTGCTTATGAACTTACATTTGCACCTTCTAATAACACATCAAATACTGTAGTAATAAACATAAATATAACTAGATAATTAAAAATGTTATTATGGAATATATTAAAAGAAAACGATTATTAGAAAATTATAGAAGTAGAAGTGAAGACACTTATGGTGAGATTACTGCTACAACTATAAACGTGAATGTATTCCTAACCAGTACATATGAAGATATTGGAATGTACTATAATAAAGACTTTGAACCATTTAGTGATGATTTTGATGGTGAGTTTAAGTTAACAAGAGAACAAGCACAAGAAATTACACCAGATAATTTTAACGCTGAAATTGATGGTAGATACCCACTAACTGGATTAGGGGATTTTAATCAAGGAGTATTCACAATTACTGGTGAAACAGATGAAAGATACTTAAAAAGTGTTGGTTCATATAAAGTAAGTATAAAAAATATTCCTATATATAAACCAGGTCTTAATATGGCAGGAGACATTACCAAAACTTGGGATGGTGTATTATCAAGTGTTGATGGAACTATTAATTATGTATTAGGTGGTAGTGTAAGCCCACAAGGTAATTATATATCAGATACTGGTGTAAAGTACAGTACAATAAACAATCGTAAAACAATCTATTCTAATTATATGGGTGGTAGAAGAACGATATCAACAGATACGTTAGAAGCGAATACTAGTTTACTTGCAATATATAAAAAGGAAGAATTGTTAAATATAGTACAACCACCAAAAGTTAGGAATAAAGTATTTATAAGTAGAGGTGGAGAAGATATATTTGAGAGACACTCAATTATGTCTGAAATAAAAACCAGAGATGATATTGATGAATATAGAAATGGATATTTTTAAAAATTAAAAGTTATGGCAGTTGGAAATTATGGTACAGTCAGACCCGCAGATGTTTCGGTAGATGATATAGAGATTTTCTATACAAAAAATGATGGTAATACAATCTCTACTTTAGTAGAATTGACACCATCGCAGGTATTAACTAAAGTAGATAACCCTAAAGAGGGAAGGGCAGGTGAAATATTTGGTGGTTTATATACATTATCATTACCTACAGACACCTTCAATAGTAAAGGTATTTACACAATAGTAATAAGACCTAAACAATATAGAACAACTATTGTTGATTGTGGTGTTTTAGCTGCAAATAATGATGTTGTTGGATTAGTAATTAATAAGGGAGATTCTGGTGAAGCTGATGATGAAGGTATACCTGCAAAATTAGGTGCTGATGGTAGTCTTGTTGGTTACAGAGTAGAATATATTACAACAGATACAGATTCTGCAGAAAAGAAAGTTAATAATTTATTTAGAATTATTACTTCAGATAATAGGTCAGCAGTTGTGCCAGACCAAACAAATACATCACTAAAAAATAATAGTTATTCATTTAATAATAGTTCTAATTTATCATTTTGTACGTTAACACCGTCTTCAGCACCGTCTGTTAGACCGAATGCGTTACCATATATTGGTGTTCCAGAACAAGAAATTATTATAACGAACACATTCTTCAACCCAATTATGTTGGAAGTTGAAATGGTTGAACATGATGACGAAACATTAGCATACGCTCTTTACGGAAATCAATCAAAATCTCTGGAAGATGGTATTTATAGTATATATAACTTTGAAAACGCGATATATCGTCAATACAACTTATATGAGGTTAAAGATCAATTTACTGGTTCACCACTTTATGAGGTTAGACAGGAAAGAGATAACATTGATTTCACTAAGGATTTTGACAGTATCACAGATTTTTAATTTATAATACTAAATGGCAGAGGGAAACGACATAAAAGTTGCTGGTTATGCTCAAAGAATATATTTCAATGATAATATTGAGTATAGAGATTTTAGTCCAGATTTAGTTGGTAACCAATTCACTGGATTGGGAGACGACGCATCCATATTCACTATGGGTAACTTTTCTGTATTTACAAATATAAACCCTAAAAAGAGTAAAGTATTTAATCAAGGGACATTCTCAGATTTCTTAACTGTAGATGATGTTACAGAAGACAATACTTCAGTCTTAACCATTGAGAAAAACGTAAAAACACAATTAAACTTAGATTTAACCAATCCATTACAATATGTATGGTATGGTTCTTTTGCTGAGTTTAATAGGGTTTCATTAGAAGATATACAAAGTAGATGGCCAGCAGCCATTTATATAGATAATAAAGTTGGTAGTGTTACTGGTAACAGTGTTACTAACTACAGCTATGATGTTGAAACTAATAGGTCAACATTTAAGATAAACTCAAAATATTTCTATAACCCATTCACCATTAAATACACTACAGATTCTGCAAATGTTGTGGAAGAAGAAGAGGTAAATAATTTAAGAAACTTAAGCTTAAATTATGGTAGTTATGGTATAGAGGTAAAAGGAAGGATTTATAATATAACCAATTTTACAGGTTCTACTCAAATTACCAATTCAGAGGTAAGAATAGAAGCTGAAGGTAATATTTTTAATGAACTTACAAATAGTGATGGTTCTATATCAACAACAGAAGGTCCATTACAGTTCTTTATTAAACCAAAAGAAACAGAAATAGAAAGTTTCTTTACTTCTTTAACGGAGTATCAAAGAAATATATTAAATAGAAATACACAACCTATATATAAGAGTACATTTGATTATCCAGTGGATAGTGAAACAGGTATTATTGTATATCAGGAAAAGACAGTTAATTTCCCCTTAACAAAGGACGGGTATAACCTCAATTTTTTTGATGGGTTATACTTGTCTTTTTTAAATGAATTAAATGACATTGCAGTTTCCTTTGATGAAAATCAAACAAACCTAATGGTAAGGAAATATACTGCAGAAGTGATTAATTCATTTGACACAGCACCTAGAGCTGATGGTAATGATTATGTCAATAACGGACAAAAGGCAACCAATGTATTAAACATATATGGTAGGGAGTTTGATGAAGTTAAAAAATATATTACGGGTATTAAATATGCTCACGTTGTAACTTACAATAAAAAGAACAATACTCCTGATGTTTTAATTAAGGATTTAGCTAAAATGTTAGGGTTTGAGGGATTTGAGTTACTCACCAATTTAGATATAGATAAAATATTCTTACCTAATGAGGGTGTGGAAGGATTTAGTGGTCAATCTAAGAACTATTCTAATAAAGAAGTAGAAACAGAGGTATATAGGAGAATAATACTAAATGTTGCTTGGTTATGGAAGTCAAAAGGAACTAGAAAGGCAGTAGAATATCTATTTAGATTGATGGGTGCACCAGAATCTGTTGTGGTATTTGATGAGCATGTATATGTTGCGGAAAAACCATTAGATATTGAGGCAGTTAAGAGAATATTATACCTTACTACTAATTCTGACGATATTTCAGGTCTACCTATAGATGAAGATGGATATCCAAAACCATCTGAAGATGGTGACATTAGAATAGTGTCGTTTACAAATAGTAGTGGGATAACAGTCACAGAACCACAAGAGATGTATTTCCAAAGTGGTGGAGGATGGTATAGAGATACTGGTGGAGATAGTGCTGGTGTTGCAACAAGTGAGGGAAATAACCCACACATTGGACCATATGATGGTGGTAGAGAATATATAAATCAATTTGATAACTTTTTCCCTAATTTTTCTGCGTATACAATTACAGGTATTACTGAAAACTTATTAGAAAATGCATTTGTTAATTATAATGACGGATACTTTAATGGGTTATCAACACTAAATAATTTATATGTAACAACATTAGAACCAACTAACAATCAATTATTAGAAAATTGTCTTAATGTTAGTTTTGATTTAGAGGTTAGCCCTAATAAAAGTGGTGGAACAACTACAATGCAAGATGAATATGAAACAGCATTAGAAACATACGAAGATTGGACAGGTAGTGATGGTATTTTAGAGTTACAACCATATAGGATTTATGACCCAGAGTGGTATGTAGTTAAAAGGAATTATGAAGTTGCTTTGGCTAGATATTCACAAGAAACAAACAAAGCTGGTTGTGATGGTGATAAGTGTATTGGTATTACTTTAAGTAAAAGTAGTATTATTTTTAATGAAAATGATAATTATATAAAAAAAGAAACTGGTCCATACATTTATTATGAGAATGCTTCTGGTGAAAAAGTTTTATTTGACGATTTCCAAAATAGATGTTTTGCAGATGATGGTGTTTATAAGGCGTATATCAGTGCAGACAATAGATTTACAGAATATTGTGCAAAATCTGCACCTTGTTCACATGGGGAACCTGTTGATACAAACCCATATGGTTTTGTATTATTTAAGTCTGGAGGATCTTTTAAAAGTGGAAACGCAAGACAAAATACTTTAGAATCTAGTGTAGAATGTTGTGCTTGGTATAATTATAATTATGAGATACGAGCAAATAATAAAATATATTGTGTAGCTAATCCAGAAACAGATGTAAACACTGGTGATGATATACAAAAAGAAATAGATGCTAAAACAGCAGAAAAAAATAAAAAACAATCTAAATTAGACAACTTGGGAAATAGTTAAAATTGTATGAATAATATTTTTATAAAATATAATAAATAATGGCGGCTGGAGTTCAACAAACTGCTGGATCGGATCCTTGTGCGAATAAAATAGCTAGATGGGGTGTTTGTAGGAATGATGATAACCCACCGTCAAATCAGGGGCAGTCATATGGTATTGATAACAATAATGCAGGTGAAGAGGGTCAAAAGTATGAAGGTGAAAAATTAGTAGAAGCTTGTGGATCAAGTAATTGTGAAGTTGTTTGTGGTGAACAGTATTGTAGTACTGGTGGAGGTGCAGACACTAATGACTTTACTGATGTTGTGGTAGTAGAAAATAGTATATTAGAAGATGAAGTTGCTTTTTGTTGTGCCCCCTATACGTTTAAGAGTGATACAGGTCAAAGAAGTGTAATAGCACCAACAACCACACCATATAATCCAGATGATTTTAAGCCAAATAGTACTTCTTATGTTGTACCATCAACATATCGTAATGGTAATTACAAATATGCTAATGGTGATGTTTGTACTTTTGATGATTATAATACAAAATGTGACCCAGCCGAAGTACCTTTTGTTCCACCAAAACTAAATGATGAGAATAAAACAAAATGTACTGATAGTGATGCATCAAATAATGGGGTAGATACTAAACAACCTTGTGAGTTTAATCAGTGTTGTAAGTATGCTAAAGATAGTGACCTTGTAGTTGAGTGTAGTTCTTCAGAGGCAAACCAATTAGAAATAGATATAGCAACATTAGATGCTGAAATAGTAGTTTTAGAAAGACAACAAGATAGATATGCTAAACAAAAGACATCTACTTCTATAGCTAGTGTATTTGATGTCACAGCAAAAAGAGGTAGTAATCCAGACTCACAAATATATTCATCAAATCAACTTAATAATTTTACTAATGAGGGTGTTTATATAAAAGGAACGACAGAAAATCTAACTGGAAACGCAGAAGATGATTTTAGTTCTTTTGGTGGTAATTCTGATTTTAACGATGTAAATAAATGGGATGCAATCATTAATAGTGAATCTGGTATTGTTTCTTTTGAGTTAAATGATGTAGATGATGCTGCGGGAGATAGTTTTACATTAAGTCAAAACTCAACTGAAAAATCAGGTGCTAATCTATATAAAGAGTTTTGTATATCAAAAGGATATTCATATGATTATTACATAACTATTGATGGTAAAGAAGTTCTTACAAATGTAAGTAATCCTGAAGCTAAATTAAAATGTGTAGATAATTCATATATTACTTGCGATGCGGTAACCAACATTAAGATGGTATTTGGTGCTAATCAATGGGATGGATTTTATATTCCACAAGAACCAGATGAAAAAGGTGAAACTGAGGTAAACATTAGTTTAGATGTAATGGTAAGATTTAATGCTGACACATTATTAAATGAATGTTTAGAGGGTGGTACTGATTGTGGTGTACCTTATGTAGATGTAAATAGCGTATATGATACAGAGTGTCAAAATTATGTGGTATTCACAAATACTAATACGGATAAAGATAGGTTAAGAAATACAAAACAATCTGCTGCGATAAGTGATACATTCACAGGACAAATAAATTGGTTATATAGTGATCAAGAAAAAGATATATGGAATGACCCTAGAATACAAAGAGAACCTACTACTGAATGTTGTACCGCAATTGGTGGTACATTAGTGGATAGTAATGGTTACTTAAATAGTGGAGAAATTATACAATATAATAATGATAGATTTTCTAGTCTAATTAATTCAGATTATAGGGGTAGCTTAAAAAATAGTATTGATCTTGTTGATAATATCATCACAGAAGTTAAAGCTTGTGGTGTAAGTTATGAGGCATATACTTACCTTGGTTGTGAATCTAATTATTCAGATTTAATAACTACAACTAATATATGTTCTATAACACCTGATGACAATTTACTGGGTCATACTGCAATGGTGCAAAAATATGATGAGATAATCAATCAATTAGCAAATATTAGAGATGCTATAGATGTTTGCACTGCAGAGAATATCGCAATAGAAAATGAGATTAAAGATTTAGAAATTGAGGAAACGACATTAACAGTAAAAAGAAATGAATCTCAAGAAGAATTAGATAAAACTAAAGATAGAAGAACTTCAGATATAAGAGAATGTGATGAAAGTATTGCAAGATTAACAGATGAATATAACAAATCAACAATTCAGACAGAGGCTACACGTATTCAAACTAATAGAGAAGAGAAAATACAAGAGTGTGAAGAGCAAGAAAGTGCAAATAGTATAAGTATTAGTCAATTACAAGATGAGGTATTAAAGTATGATGATTGTATTAATGAAGTTAAAAAGAATATCAGTACCCTTAGAACACAAAAGAATAGTACAGATTGTTGTAATGAAACTTATCAGGCTAAAATACAAAGTACTTTTGAGAGAGTAGTTGGTAACTCTACTTCACTAGTTAATTATACAAAGAGTGCTTATGATGGATGGAAAAATACTTTAGAGAGTGAATACAGTGCAGGTGTTGCTACAGACAATGATGTATATCAGTTTATGTCTGACACTACTATTGATTTCACATTAGAGGTAGATAATAACTTAGGTACAAGTACTGGTAATAAAGTAACTAAATATAAAACATTAAACAATTATAAACAAGAAGATGTTTGGGATTTTGATCCTAATGGTGGTTATAGTGGTGTTTTATTAGAAGGTTCTAAAGCATCTATTAATGGTGTTAAATTATCTGTAGAAAGTAGTTTAGGTGATGATTATACTGATGAAATATTTGATGCTCAATGGCAAACAATTACACTTAAATTAGACGAACAAGATTGTAAAGATTTATTAGAGTGTTATCCTAACAAACAATTCTTTATTGGATTAACAATCAATAATGATAAGAATTGTGAGACTACATTATTAGTTGATAACATTAAGATTGATAATAGTTCTTATATTATTAAGAATATGTATTCGTTAGAGTCATTACCATCATTCAATTTACAACATACAATTGATGATAAGAAATCTTGGATTTTTAATGATGATTTAACGAAAGTACAAAATAGATATAATGCTGGTTTAGAATATAGATACTCAGATTATGATGTAAACCATTCTAAATTGGTATTAAATAGTAAAGAAACTTCATTTAGAATTGACCCAGCAAACGCTGTAGAATGTGATGTATATAACTTCTGGCAAGAGGTTGATTGTGATGAATGTAATACACTTTTTAGTTGTACAACAGCAACAACATTGACATATACCAACCCAACAGGAGGAACGGTATCATTGGTAGGTAGTAGTTGTCCAACATTTAACTTCGATGGTTTAATAAGTCAAATAAGAAGTAATTATAGTGATTGGAAAGATGCTTTATATAATGAACTTGCTGATAGTAGTTTAGTAAGGAATATGTCTTATACTGTTATTGATGAAACTAAGGGTAAACCTAAAGGAAGTCAAAAAGTATCGAGAGACACATATGTAAATGATTTATTTAATAAAGAAAATATAAAGAAATATGGTGTATCATATTACCTACCAGAATCTTTAGGTGTAGGATTTGATACTCAAACCACACAATGTAGTACAAATATTATTGAGATTAAAAATAACGATAATACTTATACTCTATTGGGTGAAGAAACTGATGGAACTATTTCATTATATTCATTTGATGCGGATACAAATAGTGTTTGTGAAATAAATGGTATGACTGAGCAATATTGTTTCAAAATCACTGAAGAATTAAATCATACATTTAAGTTAGAAAAAGATGACTATCAATGGTCAAATGGTAAATGTAGATGGAAATCAGAAGATAGAATTGGTGATGATTGTGATTGTGGTACTTCAGATTATGGTAGTATCTTAAAACAAAGTAATGTTATTATCCCTGGTGTGAATATTCCTGGTACAGAAGTTATAGAAAAAATATCTGGGTTAACAACAGATACTGATATATTTGTATTTTATGACGCGACATCTAACTCACCAGCAAATATTAGAATACAAAGTGCTCACATATATAGATGGTGGGTTCATTACATACAAGGTGGTGTTTTAGTTGATATTCCAGAAGGAGAAACTTATAAAGGTAAACTGAGACAATATGCGGTAAGAGGTGATGATGCTTTAGGTGAAAGGTGGTTAGCATGGGCATCTTACCCATGGACAGGTAGATTCTTATCTATTACTGATGGTGATAGTGTAACAAATCATGGTTTTCTTAACAATGATATCGAATGGACATCTACAGATTATGATAGAATAGATCCTGATACTGGGGCTTATAGTGATAGAAATGAACAACTTTTAGGAAATAAATATAAAGATGAATATAGCGCGGTTACAATATTTGACGATAGTAAAACAAATGAATTTGAACCAGAAGAAAAGTCAATTCTTGATATATTGTATATAAAAAATAATGATGGAACATATACTGACCCAATTACTAATCTAACATACCAATCCACCGATACTGTATCAAATAACGGGTTTATGATAGATAAAGTAAAGGGTATTCATAGAGAGGATGAAACAGTGTATGTTAATGGTAAACCATATAGTACTGGTGGTATGGCTGAAGAATTATATATAAAAACAAATGAAAAAGGTATATTTACTAATTTGAGTAATGATTATCAAGTTACGGGAGAGGATGAAATAAATAGGGAAAGAGTATTTATGATTTCTATGATTGATGAAGTTGGTTCTAATAGTAATATTAATACTAATTATTATCATAGTAATCCATCAAGTAAGTTAACAGGTGATGCTGCTGATTTTTATAATAATGTAGGTACCTCAACAAGCGGGTTTACACAAGCATATGTTGATGATTTTAATAAGTTTATCGATATATATATAAATGATTATACCTATTTTAGGGGTTATAATTATAGTACATTTGGAAGTAATAAAACAAACTGGCCAAATAAACCGGATGCATATAATCTAGCACCTGTAAGGTCGTTATTTTCATTACATTCATATGCTGCAATACAAGGAGAAACAGTACCTTATGATCCTGAAGTTTTTAAAGAATATCCTTATCTAGATGATGGTGGAACATTAAGTGCAATAACACATAGTAATCCATATTCAGCATTAACTGCAACAACTTTAGATGGTGAAATCAAAGCAGGGTTAAAACATTTTGGATGGGCAGAAAATCATCAAATAGGTGTAGGTAATCAATTTACTCCGGAACAAATACCAGATGATGTTGATGATTTAGTAAAAGACACGCCAGTAACACAAATAACTAGAACACCTGACACAATTAGCGGACCTCTATTGAGTGCAACTTGTACTGATGTACCTATTTGTGTAAATCCATTAGATTATTTAGATAAACAACCTAGTGAAGTTAATATTAAACCTAACTTCGATGAAATGGTATTGTCTAATCTAATTGATGTTAAGAGTAGACAGGTAATTAGTGGGTATCCTATGTTACAAATGTTTTATAATCAATACTTAAACTCAAAAGGATGTGGTTCATCGATTAGTAACAACTTAAATGTGAATACCACTTTTGAGGTAATGGACTTAATAGGTGACTATTGGACAGATATTATTGAACAAGTAGTTCCAGCAACAACAATATGGGACGGACACAATAATTCAGGTAAGGTATATAGAAATACCATATTTGAGCAACAAAAATATCCTTATAGAAGATATACAACAAATTATTTTGATGGTAATGAATGTTCCATTGATGGTATAACACAAAGTGCTTTTGCATATACCCCTGATTATATTGGTTTATCATTAATAGAATATTGCCAAAAAGGTGATTGTTTAGGTGAGGAAGTTATTGGATGTAATAACCAACTAAAAACATTAAAACAAAGAAAAATATTCTTAGATGGTGAAATATCTAGAATTACTGGAATATTAGATAAAACGAATGATGGTGATTGTCAATATACAGAACAAGAGATTATTGATTTAGGAACACAAAAAACAGGATATGAAACTGAATTAGTTACATTAAATGGTGATAAAGATACTGAAGGTTCAATTGCAGAAAAACAAGCTGAATGTGGTGGTATCGCTAGTAGTGTTAGTACTAAAAATGATGAAATTGTGAATAACATTGCATCACAATGTGAACCAATAACATCAGAAATAACCAAAGAAGAAGAAAAACTAACTACATTAACTGAAGGTACTTTAAGTTACCAAAGACAGAAAGATTGGGTTAATGTATTGAGAAATAGATATCAAAACTGTGTAAGGAAACAAAAAGCAAGTCAAACACAATATAATACAATATTCATCACTCAAATGATGGATAGTAATGAATATGAAGGAGATGTGAGTGTATTTGGTGACCCAGAATGGGAAAACTGTGTAGAATTGATACATGAATGTGGCGCATGTGATACTACTACAGAAGAATAAACGGTATAATAATTATAGTAATAAACTATTTATAGAAAAGGATAAAAATGAGTAATGCAATTAGAAGATATAGTGGTGAATTAGGAGATCCAGTTTCGGTTAAGATTGATGTAATCACTGAAAAAGAGGTGCCTTTAAGTGTTGAGCCACAAATTACTAATGAGTATAAAAGAGGTGAGTTTATTCAGACATGGAATAAAACCTTTTTTATGACTGATTTGTCTAATGTAGATACTATAATTAGAAAAGTTAAACCACAAACATTTGGTTTGACAATATTTTCTAATACCCTTAATATACCAACAGTAGAGATAAACTTCACAGGTAACACTGGTTTATCAACAACAAATGTAGAGGTAAGTGCAAATAATCTTATAACTATTATTGAAAATGGTGAGAATATAACATTTAATGGTGTTAGAGAAGAGAGTAAAACTTTTGCTAACGTACCTAGAAGTAATACTGAATTATATCCTTACAATACAAAGAGTGATATAGATGTATTTGATTACCCTAGTTTCTCAATAGATGGTACTAGAAAGATACCATCATCAAGTGCAGATACATTATGTGGTGAAGAAAGTGCAAAGGCTAATAAATCATTTTATAATTGGTATTTCGGAGCAAATGCTGGTATTGATTTCAACCCTATTAAAACAGGTGGAACGGCACAAGCAATTAGTGGTAGTGTAAACACAATGGAAGGGGTATCTTCTATAT